>Ga0209611_10000682_pt1 | contig 52918 bp, 40 predicted proteins | sample S1TSphgellanicum_3_FD_187693 | JGI IMG/M metagenome (GOLD analysis project Ga0209611, IMG submission 187693) | Host-associated microbial communities from peat moss isolated from Minnesota, USA - S1T2_Fc - Sphagnum magellanicum MG (SPAdes) (version 2) | ecosystem: Host-associated > Plants > Peat... | reverse complement strand
CGTCGGCGCCTACGGACCGTCGAATCTGTACCATCTATTGCTCGACAACGGCACGCACGATTCCACCGGCGGCCAGGCCACCGTCTCACCGCATGTGTCGTTTGCGGGGATCGCCGCGGCCTGCGGCTACAGCGAAGCGCTCGAAACCGACGACCTGGAGCGGATCGCGGCCTGGCTCGAGTCGCCGCCGCAGGCGGGTCCACGCTTCGCGCGGTTATTGACGCAAAGCGGCGCGCCCGCGGATCTGCCGCGGCCGTCGGTGACTCCGGTCGAGGTCAAGGCGCGGCTGATGCGACATTTCGGCGCCGGCGCCGGAGCGCACTGATGTTGCTGCTCAATCCCGGTCCCGTGACGTTGTCGGAACGCGTTCGCCGCAGCCTGCTGCAGCCCGATCTGTGTCATCGCGAGAGCGAGTTTTTTGATTTGCAGGACGAGGCGCGTACGCGCCTGCTGGCCATCCATGATCTGGATCCGGCGGAGTGGTCGGCGGTGCTGATGACGGCATCCGGCACGGCCGCGGTCGAAAGCATGATGGCGGCGTTGGTGCCCGCGGCCGGGCGGGTGCTCATCGTCGAAAACGGCGTCTACGGTGAACGCATCGCGCAGATGTGCGCCCTGTACGAGATTCCGCATGAACGCGTCGTGGGCGACTGGATGAAGGCGCCGGACTTGGGTGAGGTCGCCGCGCGGCTCGATGCCGCGAGCCACCGTGCGCCTTTTACTCACCTGGCGGTGGTGCACCATGAAACCACCACCGGACGCCTCAATGATCTCGACGGTCTGAGCCGCCTGTGCCGCACCCATGGCGTCAAGTTGCTGATCGACGGGGTGAGCAGTTTCGGCGCCGAGGCGATCGATTTCGCCGACCCGGGTCTCGCGGCGGTCGCGGCAACCGCCAACAAGTGTTTGCACGGAGTTCCGGGCGCATCCTTCGTGATCGTGCGGCGCAGAGCGCTCGCAGAGGCCGCAAGCCGCACGTATTATCTCGACCTGGCTCGGTTGGCCCGCCTGCAGGATCAGCGAGGCACGCCGTTTACGCCGGCGGTTCACGTGTACTATGCGCTGGTCGAGGCGCTGCGCGAATTCGCGGAAGCGGGCGGACGCCCGGCCCGCTACCGGCGATACGCGGCGTTGGCCGAGCAGGTGCGTGCCGGATTGGCTGCGCTCGGCATCGACACCCTGGTGGATCCTCAACAGTCTTCGGTGGTGTTGCGCGCGTATCGCCTGCCCGCGAATGTGACGTATGCGTCGCTGCACGATGCCTTGAAGACGGGCGGCTTCGTGATCTATGCGGGACAGGGACATTTGTCCGACATGCTGTTTCGTATTTCGACCATGGGTGATTTGATGCCCGCCGACCTCGATCGACTGTTGACCTGTGTCGCGCGGGTGCTGGGGTGACCGGCCTGGCGCGTGCGACGCGTCTGTCGCTGCTGGTTGCGCTCATCGCCATCCGGTCCTGGCCGGCTGCCGCCGACGACAATCCAACTCAGGCGCCGCAGCAAGGGCCCATCGTTCCGCCGCCGCCGCCGTCGTCGGGGCCCACTTGGTTGACGCGCTGGTTCAATCCCGCCACCGCGCCCTTCATTCCGGTGCCGGAGATCGGCGTCGATCCGGACAGCGGCACGACGCTCGGTGTCATTCCGACCTGGATACGGACGGACGACAATCACGAGATCCGCCAAATCATCGCGCCCGATGTCCTGTACAACCCGTATTTCGGCTACGGTGTGCACGGACGCGTGTATGGCTACAACTCCGGGGACGAGCAATGGTCGGTGGTCACCGGCATCAAGCAGCGCGTGGAGCGCGAATTCGACGCCGAGTATCAGATCGGACGGCTGCGCGAGCAGCGATGGTCGATCAACACCAGTTTGATTTACGACCGCAGCGGCACGCCGCGATTCTACGGCATCGGCAACGAATCCCCGGCGATCGACGAAACGAATTACACCAGTCAAACGGAGGAAGCGCAGATACAGGTCGGCCTGAACCTCACGCATGCCTGGCAACTGCAATACACCGCGCGGCTGCAGGACGTGGATGTGCTGCCGGGAACACTGGCGAAGATCGCCACTCTCCAGAGCCGCTTTGGCCACATCTTGGGCGTCGGCACCAACAAGCTGTTCCTCGATCGTCTGGCCGTCGTCTACGACACGCGCAATGATTTGACGGTACCCAGCCGCGGCATGGAGTTGATCGCCTACGGCGGACTTGCCAGCCGCGAAGGCATACTCAACGACTCGATGTACAGCGAAACCGGCGGGGACGGACGCGCCTATTGGTCGGTCGCGCAAAATACCATCGTGGCGGCGCACATGGCGATACGCTATCTGCCGACCTCGCACGGGGTGCCGTTCTGGGCGCTCAGCGGCATCGGCGGAGGTGAAAGCGTGGTCGGCGGAGAACAGCCGCTGCGCGGCTTCGGCGAGGGACGATTCTATGACCGAGATTCCTTCTCCAGCAGCGTCGAATTGCGCCGCAAGGTGTACTCCTTCGACGCCACCTCGACGTTCGTCGACCTCGAATTGACTCCGTTCATCGACATCGGCCGGGTCTACGGACGTACCAGCACCCTGCCGTTCGACCAACTGCATCATGTCTACGGCTTGGGGTTTCGCGGCATCGCGCGACCGTTCGTGGTCGGCTACGTCGATATCGGCTACGGCAGCGAGGGCGTCGCGGCGTTCACGGGACTCAATTATCCATTTTGACAGCGCGCGCGCCGCACGCGGGTTGCGTGACCTCCGAAGAAGGGTATAAGGTCCCCCGGTGAAACTCCGTCCCGCTGGACCCATGCTCGTCACGCGTGCTCGCGCGGCCGCGGTCGTCCAGACGGCGCGCGTCACGGTGCTGTTCGCCGATCTGCGCGGTTACACCGGTTTGGCCGAGCGTCTGCCGGCGGCCAGCGTCGTACCGCTTCTGATGGAATACTACGATCTCCTGACGACCGTTACCCTCCGCAACGGCGGCCGGGTGTTTCACCTGGCGGGCGATGGAATGATGGCCGGATTCGGGGTGCACGCGCCATGCGATGACTGCGGTGCCCGCGACGCCTTCACCGCCGGCCACGAGATGCTCGCAGAGTTCGCCCGCGTCGCTGAACGCTGGCGCAGCGAGCTGTCGGTCAATGCGGGGATCGGCATCGGGCTTCATCTGGGGGAAGTTGCGCTCGGGATCTTGGGACCGGCTCGACACCGAACGCCGACCCTGATCGGCGATACGGTCAACGTCGCCGCCAGATTGTGCGGCCGCGCGCGCGCCGGCGAGGTCTTGTTCTCCTGCACCGTCACCGAGGCCCTCGCCGCCGAGGCCGCCGCCGCCGGCACGCCGGTGGGAGCGAGACCCTTTCTTCAGCTGCCGCAATTCGAAGTCCGTGGGCGCCTCGCGCCGATCGAGATCTGGTGCATGCCGGCGACGCAGCGCGCCGTACTGTAAGCCCCGGACCGAACTGCTAAACTTTGCGGATATCAAGCCCTTGTGGCGGAATCGGTAGACGCAACGGACTTAAAATCCGTCGACTAACCATGTCATCCCGGTTCGAGTCCGGGCGAGGGCACCATGTGCGCTGCGCGTCACGAGTCGCGGCCGATTCTTGCTCTCAGCCATTCCTCCGCAATCGCAGCGGCGAGCGGCCGGCAGATGTGATTGCCTTGCAGATACTCGATGCCTACGGTCGTCGCCCGGCGTTCCATGGTCTCACTGTCGATCTGGGTCGCCACGATGGGCAGCTGCAGCACCCGGCCCAATTCTCGGATGATGGCGATCAACGCATCGTTTTTCTTCAAATTCTTGCCGCCTTCAAAATGAGTGCCCGCCATTTTCAATTTATTGATCTTGACGTCGCCGAGTCGATTGAGCGGCACCAAACCCTGCCCGAAGTGATCGACATTGGTGAGTATTCCGAGCTGCGAGAGACCTAAGATCTTCTGCGCGGCGCGCGGCAAGTCGACCTGCAGAGCGGTTTCCTCCAGATCAAAGCGCAGCCACTCCAGTCCGATGTCATATTCACGCGACAGCGTGCTGCACAGGCCCGCCAGATCCAGGCTGAAGAACTGTCTTGCCGACAGATTCAGACTGACCGGCTTGAGCGGCAGCGCACTGCGCGTCCATAGCTTCGCCTGCTGCAAAACTTCGCGGATTCCCCACTCGGCGAACTGTGCCGTCAAATGGCTGTGCTCGATGAGCGGCAGGAAATCGCGCGCCGGCAGAGTGCCTTTCAGCGGGTGTTCCCACCGCGCAAAGGCCTCGAATGAACGCAGGATTTTTTCCTTCGAGCTCACGATCGGCTGGTAGACGAGCGACATGGCATCGCCGCGCATGGCGTCGATGAGTCCTTGCCGCGCGGATTCCCGATGCACGTTCTCCGACAGCATGCGGCTGGTAAACGACTTGAAGGTGTTGCGGCCGGCGCGCTTGGCCTGATAGAGCGCGAGATCGGCGTCTTGCACCAATTCGCTGTGCTCGATCGCATGAATCGGGCACATGGAATAACCGATGCTGGCGCCGATCTCGACGCTCTGGCCCTTGAGCAGAAATGGCCGGCGCATCTCGAGCAGCACGCGTTCAGCGGTCCGGTCGGCGTCGGCGGTCTGTTTCACATCGAACTGCACGATGCCGAACTCATCGCCGCCCAATCTCGCGACCACATCGCGCGCGCGCAACAGTCCCGTCACGCGCTTGCCGACCTCGACGAGCAGTTCGTCCCCGGCGGAATGTCCCAGCGTGTCGTTGACCTGCTTGAATTTGTCCAGATCCATGATGATCACGGCCGTCATGCTGTCGTTCTTGATCGCGAGCTTGATCGCCTCCTGCAGGGCGCGCTCGAACATCAGGCGGTTGGCGAGGCCGGTCAGCGGATCGCGCAGCGCCGCGCTCTCCAATTGCAGCGTCTCCAGATACTCGATCAGCATTTCGCGGAACCGTTCTGCCGCTTCGACCTCCGCGTCGTCCCAGGGCTCCGACGCGCCTTTCACTTGCTCCGACCAGGTCTGAAATGAGGCGCGAGGCGACAGAGCGGCGATTTCGTCCGCGCCGTCCGCGCCGTCCGCGAGTTCTCGAGGTTTGCCGGCCCAATTGACCGTTTCGACCTGTTCGGGCCGCATCAGCAGCAGGTAGTCCTGACCGCTCAGCGGAATATACAAGGTACCGCTCGCGAAACGCACCAGTGCCGGATGCGTGGCGAGTGCCGGACTGATCATTCGGGTTGCCGCCACGGTGGACCGGTCGTAATTTTCCAGCCAGTTGCGCAATGCGCTCAGGCTGATGTCATCCGGAATGACTCCGGCGTGAAAGTCCTCATGATCGAGATGCGCCAGGATCCCCTGCGACAGAAAGATATCCCTGATTTTCGCGAGTTGGTGGACCATCGCGCGCTTCGTGCCGTCCTCGGATTTGAGCGCGCCCAAGATCTCCGCCAAGCCCTCCCGAAAACCGGCGCGTCGTTCGGCGAGGCCCAGCGCATTGAGGCCGCTGATGCGCAATCCGGCGATTCGGGCCGCCTCTTCGCACCGTTGTCGAAATTGCAGCGACATCTTCTTCGGTGTCAGATGATGGCAGGCCACCAGTCCCCAGAGTTTGCCCGCGGCGATCACCGACACGCTGAAGGATGCCTCCACTCCCATGTTCTTCAGATATTGAATGTGGACCGGGTGAACGGAGCGAAGCTGCGAGTACGTCAGATCGATCGGCTTGTTGTCGGATGTGGCGATCGGCGAGGTGTCGGCATTCACGTCGGCGATGAACCGTTGGTAATTGACCATATACAAACGGCGGGCATTCGCCGGCAGATCGGAAGCCGGAAAGCGCAAACCGAGATATCCATGCAATCCGGCTTTCAAGCGTTCCGCGATGACCTCGCCATGCCAGTCGGGGAGAAATTTGTAAACCATGACCCGGTCGAATTCCGTCATTCGCGCCAGGCTGTGCATGAGCACCGCCGCGGCGGCTTCGGCGGTCGCGGTCTCGGCCAGTGCATGCAGATAGGCGATCCGCTCCGCAAATTCGAAGGGCTCCGGTTCGGCTCCGTAGGCCTCTATTTCGACCAACGTGCGATCGCCCACGGAATGACTGGCGAGCAGCGCGTCGCGTCCGTTCAACTCCGCCCGTTGGATATGCGGAAAATGCTGTCCTGCGATGTCGGGGGCCATGAACAGCGTGGGCACCTGGCCGGCCTGGAAAAGCGCACGCCAGTCGAGGCCCAGCAACTCCTCGGGCCGCTTGCCGGCAAATTCTTCGGTATTGGCCGAACACGCGCAGATGCATTTCGTGCGCTTGTCGACGGCCACGAGGGCGCCGAAGGATTGCACGCGATCGATGAGCTGAAGTTCCGCTGTCTTACAGTTGTCGACGGGCATGGCCGCGCAGCCTAGCGCGCCGCGCCCCACGGGTCGGTACGATAGCCCACACATGATCGACCCTGACGTCCCCGAGGTACGATAATATTGCAAGTTTGCCGTAAGCCTGCGGAGCGTTAAGTCTTTGTTTCGATACTTCGAAAAGCTCGTGTCGCCGTACCCGGACGCGCCGGCGCCCACGCTTCCCAAGCGCTTCTTCCCCTTCCTCTGGGCGTGCGCCCGCGGCGCGCGGCGCTTCATCGTCGGCATGACGGTGTGCACCGCCGTGATCGGCGTTTTCGAAGCGCTGCTGTTCAGCATGCTGGGGCACATCGTCGATTGGCTCGCCAAGATCGCGCCGTCGCGATTGTGGACCGAGCAGCGCAACCACCTCCTGCTGCTCGGCGCCGTGCTGATGGCGAGCAGCCTGCTCGTCGCGCTGCAGAGCTTGTTGAAGCAACAGACGCTCGCGGGCAATTTTGCGATGCGGCTGCGCTGGAACTTTCATCGCAGCATGCTCGCGCAGAGCATGAGTTTCTATCAGGACGAATTCGCCGGCCGCGTGGCGGCGAAGGTCATGCAAACCGCGCTCGCCGTGCGCGACACGTGGATGATACTCGCGGACATCCTGGTGTTCGTGGTGATCTATTTTCTCACCATCGCGCTGGTCGTCGGCGGCTTCGATCTGTGGCTGTTGGCGCCATTCATGGGCTGGCTGGTGCTCTATCTGTTCGCCATCGCCTACTTCGTGCCCCGGCTCGGCGCGGTCGCCAAGGCGCAAGCGGACGCGCGTTCGCTGATGACGGGGCGGATTACCGATGCCTATACGAATATCGCGACCGTCAAACTGTTCTCGCACAGCCAACGGGAGGCCGAGTACGTCAAGGGGGCGATGGCCGAGTTTCTGAAAACCGTCTACCGGCAGATGCGCATGGTGACCGGATTCGAGATCGTCAATCACATCCTCAGCATGGCGTTGGTGGCGAGTACCGCCGGCGTGACGTTATGGCTCTGGACCCAGGATCAAGTGGGCGTCGGCGCGGTGGCGGCGGCGACCGCCATGGCGCTTCGGCTCAACGGGATTTCCCACTGGGTGATGTGGGAAATGGCCTCGCTGTTCGAGCAGATCGGCACCGTTCAAGACGGGCTCAATACGCTCGCGCGGGCGCCGACGGTGGTCGATCGACCGGACGCGGTGCCGCTCTGCGTGACGCGCGGCGAGATCCGCATCGAGCGGGTGAGTTTTGCCTACGGAGCGGACCTCTCCCAAGGCCGCCCGGTGATCGACAATCTCAATTTGCACATCCGCCCGGGCGAGAAAATCGGTCTGGTGGGACGCTCGGGCGCGGGCAAGAGCACGATCGTCAATCTGCTGCTGCGCTTTTACGATCTGCCGCAGGGCCGGATCCTGCTCGACGGACACGACATCGCGCACGCGACGCAGGACAGTCTGCGCGCGCAAATCGGCATGGTGACCCAGGACACCTCGCTGCTGCACCGATCGGTGAGGGACAATATTTTGTACGGCCGGCCGGACGCGAGCACCGCGGACATGGTGGCCGCGGCCAGGCGCGCGGAGGCGCACGATTTCATCCTCACGTTGACCGACCCAAAGGGCCGCAGCGGATACGACGCGCACGTCGGTGAGCGCGGCGTCAAACTCAGCGGCGGCCAGCGCCAGCGCGTGGCGATCGCGCGCGTGATGCTGAAGGACGCCCCCATCCTGCTGCTCGACGAAGCCACGAGCGCGCTCGACAGCGAGGTCGAAGCCGCCATCCAGCAAAGCCTGTACCGGCTGATGGAAGGCAAGACCGTGGTGGCCATCGCGCACCGCTTGTCGACCATCGCGGCCATGGACCGCCTCATCGTCCTCGACAAGGGACGCATCGTCGAACAGGGCACTCACTTCTCGCTGCTCGCCGCAGGAGGCCTGTACGCCCGACTCTGGGCGCATCAGAGCGGCGGATTTTTGGGCGATGAAAGCGATGAGCCGCAAGCCGAGACCGCGCTCGGCGCGACCTGAACCTCCCGCGCCGGTCTTTAGATTTCCGCGGCCACCTTCAGGCCCTCGAAAATCGCTTCCTCCGCCGTGCGCGGCGAGGCCGCATCGCCGATCACATGGACCTCGACCTCGCGCGCCAGGGACTCCGACAGCTCATCCACCGGTGTGTGTCCCGTGCACAGCACGAGCGTATCCACCTTGTCGATGACGACCGCCTCGCCGCTGGTCACGTGCTGCAGGTACACGGAATCGGCATCGCTGCCGTACAGTCGCATGTAGGGCAGCACCTTGACGCCGAGTTTGTGCAGCGTCGATGCCGCATCGTCCCGCACATAGAACGGCAAGCTCTCGCCCGCGGCGATCCCGGCCACGGCCAGTCGCACCGAGCGGCCGGATTTCGCCAGTTGTTCGGCGATTCCGAGACCGATCCAATCCGCGCGCCAATCGATCACGACCACCGAGTGGCCCACCGTGCATTGACCGCGCAGGAATTGCCACGCATCGACGATCTCGAGCGCTCCCTCGTGGGGAAAGTCGGGCCGGTAAGGCGCGGCGCCCGTGGCGATGATCACCACCTCCGGCGACTCCGCCAGGATGGCGGCCCGGTCCATCCGCGCGCCCCGTCGCACCGTGACGCCGGATGTCTCGAGTTCGCGCTGCAAATTCGTCACCAGGCCCCCGAACTCCGCGCGCCCCGGCAGCATTTGCGCGAGCAAGGCCTGTCCGCCCACGCGATGCTCGGCCTCGACCAGCGTCACGCGGTGGCCGCGCTCGGCCGCAATCACCGCCGCCTTCATCCCGGCGGGACCGGCGCCGACGACCAAGACTTGGCGGCTGCGAACGGCGGGCGGCAACGACCCGAAGCGAAGCTCCCGGCCGCTGACGGGATTTTGGATGCACGAGATGGGATATCCCTTGTGAAAATGTCCGATGCAGGCTTGATTGCAGGCAATGCAGGCGCGAATGTCTTGGGGCGTGCCGCCGGATGCTTTGTTCGGCATCTCCGGATCGCAGATGAGGGCGCGCGTCATGCCGCACACATCGGCATGGTTGCCGGCAATGACCGCATCCGCATCCCCCGGCAGGTTGATGCGCCCGGTGACGAACACCGGAATTGAAGACTGCCGTTTTATCCGCGCGGCGTAGGGAACGACATACGCATTCTTCGACGTCATCGGAGGCGCGATGTGAATGGCGCCGCCCAAGCTCGCCGAGGTGCCCAACGTGATGTGCACATAGTCGATCGCAGCATCGAGACATTGCACCGCCTCCAACGTTTCACCCTCGGTGAGGCCGGTGTTGTCGATCTCCGATCCGGAAATGCGCATCCCCACGACGAAGTCCTCGCTCACCTTGCCGCGGATGTCGGCGATCACTTCGCGCAAGAAGCGCAGCCGCCCCTTGAGATCTCCGCCGTACGCGTCCGTGCGCAGGTTGACCCGGGGATTGAGGAATTGCGCCGGCAGATACCCGTGGCTGGCAACGATCTCCACGCCGTCGAGTCCCGCGCTCTGCATGCGCCGGGCCGCATCGCCGTAGCCGCTGACGATCGAATCGATCATTGCCTGCGTGAGCGGCCGCGGCATGACGCGAAATCGTTCGTTCGGGACCGCGGAAGGCGCGTACGCCACGCACAGCAGTCCGCCGTCCGCTTCGGCCATTTCACGGCCCGGATGAAACAGTTGGCCGAACAGCACCGTGCCGAAACGATGCACCGCCCCGGCGACCTGGCGGTAACCGGGGATGCAACCGTCGTCCGTCGCCATCAACACGTGATTGGTATAGCGCGCGGTCTCATGCACGCCCGACACCTGCAGCACGATCAAGCCCACTCCGCCCCGGGCTCTCGCTTCCTGGTACGCCACCAACGGCGCATTCACGGTGCCATCCACCGGCAATGTCGTGTCGTGCCCCGTGGACATGATGCGGTTCTTGAGCGTGCAGCCGCGGATTCGCAGCGGTTGAAAGAGATGCGGGAATGCCGTCATCAGGCAATTGTAGTCGAAATGACCGCATCGCCTCGCGCGGGGTTTTCGACTACCATTTGCGCGCCGAACGGGCGACCGCATCGGCCCTATGAACATCCTAACTATTCGCGCGCGGCTTCCCGATCGGTGGCAGCAACGCTTTACTCTTGCGCCCACCGATCTGCTGCGCGATGCGACCTACCGGCGACTATGGTCGTCGATATTGATATCGTCCTTTGGTGCGCAAGTGACGCTGCTGGCATTGCCGCTGAGCGCCGCAGTGTTGATGCATGCCGCGCCGACGCAGATGGGGATTCTCACCGCGGCGGAGATCGTACCGTTCGTACTGTTCTCGCTGCCGACCGGAGTGTGGCTCGACCGGGTGCGCAAATTACCGGTGTATGTGGTCGGCGAATTGTCGGTCGCGTTCACCGTGGCGACGGTGCCGGTGGCCTGGTGGTTCGGCTGGTTGTCGATGCACTGGCTGTACGTGGTCGGTTTCCTGATCGGCGCCGTGAACACGACCGCGGGCAGTGCCGCCCAGATCGTGCTCACGCAGATAGTCCCCCGCGAGCGCCTGGTCGAGGCGCATGCGAAGAATGCGCTCGCCACCTCGGCCGCGGAGGTGACCGGCCCGGGGGCCGCGGGCGCGCTCATCAAAATCACGGGCGCGCCGTTCGCGCTGCTCGCGGACGCGGCGTTATTGCTGATCTCGGCATCGATCCTGCGCGGCGTGGCGGTCAAGGAAAATCCCATCGCCGAACACACGCCGTTCTGGAGCGCCATGCGCGAGGGGATCGATTTCGTGCGCGGTCACCGTCTGCTCGTCACCATGGCCGCCTGCGTCGGCGTGTGGCAGATGTGCAATCAAGCGGCGATGGTCATTCAGATTCTATTTGCCACCCGCCAACTCGGACTGACCGAGCGCGGGGTCGGCCTGAGTTACGTCGCGCTGGGCTTGGGCACGGTCCTCGCGAGCGTGAACGGTCATCGCGTGGTGCGCCGTCTCGGCCCCGGACCGACTTTGGTGCTCGGGTTCGCGATCTCCGGCACCGGCTGGCTGCTGCTCGCCGTCGCGCCGCTCAATGTATTGGGGATCATCGCGTACGCGCTGATGCTGATGCTGTTCGGCGTGGGTGCGGTATTCATCTTCATCAATTTTTTGTCGCTGCGACAATCCGTCACACCGGCACCGATGCTCGGCCGCATGACGAGCACCATGCGTTGGCTCATCTTGATACCGGCGGGACCGGGTGCTTTGCTCGGCGGCTGGCTCGGCGAGAACTTAGGTTTGCGCGTCGCGTTGGCGTTCGCGGGCAGCACGGCCCTGCTGTTGGCATTGATTGCATGGCGCCGGCCGGTGATCCGCAGCGTGACCACATTACCGACTCTTAAGGGTGAGGCGGTCACACCGTATTCGTCCGAATGATCAACAGGTTGAATCTCGCGAGAAGCGTACCGCCATTGCGGCGCCGTCCTATAGACAACGGCGGGCCGTCAACCCACCATATCTGCAGCGCGTTTTACTCACCAGGTGTTGTTGCATCTAGTCAAGGAGTTCGAAATGAAAAGTTCCCGCAAGGCTTTGCTGTTGGGTCTGATGATGGCCGCGGGCGCCGTCGCCGCGCCCACCATCGCATCGGCCGGAGTGTTGGTCGACATCGATGTGGCGCCCCCGCCGATTCGTGTGGAGACCGTTCCTGAACCGCGCGAAGGCTTCGTCTGGGCGCCGGGTTTCTGGGAGTGGCGCGACGGCGCGCACGTCTGGGTGCCGGGCCATTACATCCACGAACGGCGCGGCTACCATTGGGTCCCGGATCGTTGGGAACAACGCGGTCCGCATTGGCACCACGAGCGAGGACACTGGGAGCGTTGACGCCACGCTCGCGCGGTGGGTGGGGCGACCGTCGCGGTCGGCCACCCGCCGCCGAGTGGCTTCACGCCGCGGCGGGTGCCGCCGCGTGCGCGGATTTCACGCAGTTCTTCATGAAGTCGCGGCGCGCATCGCCGCGCTCTAGTTTCTGATTATCGGCTTGTTTCTTGCACGCTTCCCAGGCGGGATCGTGATCATGGCGGCGGCCGGGACCATCGGTGCCCGCGGGCGTTTGATCCAAGCCATTGCAAAGCTATGTGAAGTTCCGTCAGTGCTTTAGAGTGCTGCTCGCATGAGCACAAAGGCACTCCGCGTCGGTCTGATCTCCGATACTCACGGAGTGCTTCGGCCGCAAGCGCGCGCCTTCCTCATCGGCTGCGACTACATCCTGCACGGCGGCGATATCGGCGGCCGGGAAATTCTCGAAGAACTCGCGCTCATCGCCCCGGTCATTGCCGTCAGAGGCAACAATGACACGCAGCCCTGGGCGAAGCGGCTGGCCGAAACCGAGCTGATCAGAATCGGCAATACCTTCGTCTACATCATCCACAATCGGGCGGAACTCGACCTCGAGGCGCACGCCGCGGGCGCGCGTGTGATCGTCTCCGGACATTCGCATAAGCCCTCGATCGAAGAGCGGGGCGGCATTCTGTATGTCAATCCGGGCAGCTGCGGGCCGCGTCGCTTCAAGCTGCCAATCAGCTTGGGCGAACTCATCGTCGCGGGCAATGACGTGAGCGCTCGAATAGTCGACCTGTCCGATTGTGCGTCCGCGCAGCCTCCGGTCGCCTCACATTAAAAGGTAGCTTCAACTCTTTGATTTAGTTAAGCTCGCCGCCTCATGAATACCGCAGCCGCAGGTCTCGAAGTCGAACGCGTGCACGTCTGGCGCGGGGATCGCCATGTGCTCAAGGGCGTGAGCCTGCGGCTGGGGAGCGGGGAGCTGTTACATATTTCAGGACCCAACGGCACCGGCAAGACCACCTTGATGCGGGTCGTGTGCGGTTTACTGCGCCCGGAACAGGGCACGGTGTCCTGGCTCGGCCAGTCGATCCTGCGCGTCCGCGAGCAATACCAGGCCGCGCTCGCGTACGCCTCGCACGAGCCGGCCTTGAAGGGGGACCTGACGGCGCTGGAAAATCTGCGCTTTGCCGTCGGCCTGAAACGCCGCATCACGGCCGCGGACATCACCGCCTCACTGGAGCGCACCGGAGTTGCCGGCTGCGCCGATCTGCCGACGCGAGTCCTGTCCGCGGGCCAGCGCCGCCGTGTCGCCATGGCGCGGGTGCTGGCCATGCGCGCTTCGTTATGGCTGCTCGATGAGCCATTCACCAATCTCGACGCCGGCGGCGCCGAGTTGATGTCGGGCCTACTGCAAGCCCATGTCGAGGGTGGCGGCTCGGCCCTGGTGGTCGCGCACCACGAGCTGAAAATCGGCTGCGCCATCCGCCGCCTGGAACTGCAGACGTGAACGTCGGTCTGTGGGAGGCGTTCGGCCTGATCGTGCGGCGTGAACTGTGTCTCAGTTTCAGACGCCCGGATCAGTTGTCGCAGCCCTTGGTGTTCTTTTTGATTGTAACCACCTTGTTTCCATTGGGATTAAACCTGCAATTGTCTCTGCTGCGAGACATGGCGCCGGGTGTGCTTTGGGTGGCAGCACTGTTATCGTCTCTCCTGTCGCTGGATTCTTTGTTCAAGAGCGACGCGGACGACGGCACCTTGGAGCAGCTGGCGCTCTCCGGCCAGGGGCTCAACGTCATCGTGGTGGCAAAAACCTTTGCCCATTGGCTGGTCAGTGGAGCCGCGCTGGTGGTGGTCTCGCCTGTGGTCGGCACCGCGCTCGGCATTCCGGTCGGCGCCTTTGCGACCATGATGCTGAGCTTGGCATTGGGGACGTTGACATTGAGTTGGTTGGGGGCGATCGGCGCGGGTCTCACGGTCGGGCTGAAGCGCGGCAATGTGCTGCTGTCGCTGATCGTGCTGCCGCTCGCCATGCCGCTGTTGATTTTCGGTGCAGGCGCCACCGACCGGGCGATGTCCGGCACGAGCGCCGCCGGCGCCCTGTATTTTCTCGCGGCGCTCTGCGTGTTCACCTGCACGCTGGCGCCGTTCGCGGCAACGGCGGCGTTGCGCATCACGCTCGAATGAGGGTTTGACAATGTGGACCTGGTTTTACCGGCTGGCCTCTCCGCCCTATGTCTACGGCCTGGCGGCGCGCCTGGCGCCGTGGTTCTTAGGCTCGGCCGCCGTCACCATCGGCTATGGACTGGTGGCCGGATTGGTGTTCGCGCCGCCCGACTATCAGCAAGGCGACGCCTTTCGAATCATCTATGTGCATGCGCCGGGCGCGTGGATGTCGACCTTCATCTATACCACCATGGCGATTGCCGGGGCCATCGGGCTCATCTGGCGCATCAAGATGGGCCATGCGGTGGCGGCCGCGTCGGCGCCCATCGGCGCCTCCTTCACCTTGCTCGCCCTGGTGACCGGCTCGCTCTGGGGACGGCCCATGTGGGGCACTTATTGGGCGTGGGACCCGCGCTTGACCTCGGAATTGATCCTGCTGTTCCTCTACGCGGGCGTCATGTCGCTGCGGTCCGCCTTCGAGGACCCCGCCCGGGGCGACCGGGCGGCCGCGTTATTGGGAATCGTCGGGCTGGTGAACGTGCCCATCATTCATTATTCAGTGACCTGGTGGAACTCACTGCATCAAGCGGCCACGGTCGCTAAGCTGGGTAAACCCGACATGCCGGGCAGCATGCTCTGGCCGCTGCTGTCGATGTTGCTGGGTTTCACGCTGTTCTACGGCGCGGTGCTGTGCATGCGGCTGCAGGGCGAGGTGCTCAATCGGGAGCGCCAGGCCAAGTGGGTACGGGAGGCGATCAGATCGTGACAGGAACGGGTTTATCGTCCACGGGTTTTTCGTGGGCCATGGGCGGGTACGCGCGCTTCGTCTGGCCGTGCTTTGCCTTCGCAAGTGTGGTGCTTGCCTGGAATTGGTGGTCGGCTCGCCGGTATCATGCTGCGGCTCGGCTCCGTGCCGCGCGCACGCTGGCGATGGCCGCAAGTGAGGAAACATGACTCCGAGACGCAAACGCTTGTATGTGGTGCTCGCCATCCTGGGCGGCGTGGCCGCATCCGTGTCGCTCGCGGTCATGGCCTCGCGCGAGAACATCATGTTTTATTACGACCCCAGCCAGGTCATCGCGGGCAAGGCGCCCCTCGAGAAGCGCTTCCGGATCGGCGGCATGGTGGTCAAGGGCAGCGTGGCCCGCAAACCCGGCGATCTCGAAGTGCGATTCGTGCTGACCGATTTCGCCCATCAGGTGCCGGTGGAATATACCGGAGTGCTGCCGGACCTGTTTCGCGAAGGGCAGGGTATCATTGCGCACGGCACCATGAACTCGAACGGCGCCTTCGTCGCCGACGAGGTGCTCGCCAAACATGATGAGAAATACATGCCGCCCGAAGTGGCCGCGTCGCTCAAGAACAAGGGGGGCGCTGAGGCGGCAGCGGCAGGCGGTGGCCCTGCGGCAAACCGGGGCCCGGCCGCCGCAGGCGCGGGGGGCTCGGCTGCAGGGAGCGGCCCGTCCGTGACGGTGGGTCGGCCGACAACTTAAGGAAACCATATGGCAGCGGAATTAGGCATCTTTTCCCTCATCCTCGCGTTCGTGCTGAGCCTCTCCCAGGCCTTTTTCGGCTTGACCGGCGCCTGGCGCGCAAAACCCGTCTGGATGTCCGTGGCGCGCCCCGCCGTGACCGGGCAATTCGTGTTCGTCGCCATGGCCTTCGCCTGCCTGGTCTATTCCTTCGTCAACAGTGATTTCTCGGTGCTGTACGTCGCGCGCAATTCGAATTCGCAATTGCCGCTCTTCTACAAGGTTGCCGCGGTGTGGGGGGCGCACGAGGGCTCGCTGCTCCTGTGGATCTTGATTCTGTCGATCTGGAGCGTCGCGGTGGCCGCCTTCAGCCGACGGCTGCCGCTGAGCTTCTCGAGCCGCGTGCTCGGGGTCATGGGACTCATCAGTGCCGGCTTCATGCTGTTCACCTTGTGGACCTCGAATCCCTTCCAGCGGCTCGTTCCGGCGGCGGGCGACGGCGCGGATTTGAATCCCGTGCTGCAGGACTTCGCGCTCGCCATCCATCCGCCGATGCTCTACACCGGCTACGTCGGCTTCTCGGTCGCCTTCGCGTTCGCCTGCGCCGCGATGCTCGAGGGGCGTCTCGACCAAACCTGGGCCAAGTGGACCCGCCCGTGGACGATTTTCGCCTGGATGTTTCAGACCATCGGCATCGCGCTCGGCAGTTGGTGGGCGTACTACGAGTTGGGCTGGGGCGGTTGGTGGTTCTGGGATCCGGTCGAGAACGCCTCGTTCATGCCCTGGCTCGTGGGCACCGCGCTGATCCACTCGCTCAGCGTCACCGAGAAGCGCGGTATCTTCAAGAGCTGGACGCTGCTGCTCGCCATCTTCGCGTTCTCGTTGAGCTTGGTGGGAACCTTCCTGGTGCGCTCCGGCGTGCTGGTCTCCGTACACTCCTTCGCCACCGATCCGACGCGCGGACTCTACATCCTTGCCTTCCTGGTGGTGACCATCGGCGGCTCGCTCACTCTCTATGCATGGCGGGCCCCTAAGCTCTATGCCCCCGGCGGCTTCCAAGTATTCTCGCGCGAGTTCTTTCTGCTGGTGAACAACGTGATCCTGGTGAGCGTCGCCGGCCTCGTGCTGTGGGGGACGCTGTCGCCCTTGGTGTACGAGTTGCTGGGAATCGGCAAGATCTCGGTCGGGCCGCCGGTGTTCGCGGTGATGTTCCTGGTGCCGGTGCTGCCGCTGATGGTGTTCCTCGCCATCGGCATGCACTCGGCGTGGCGCCGCGGCACGTTGACCGTGGCCGCGAAGCCGCTCTGGTGGCTGCTCGGCGCCGCCGTCGCACTCGCCGTCGGCATTCAGGGATTGATATTCCGCGAATTCCACTGGCTCGGCCTCATCGGCTTCAGCTTCGGCTTCTGGGTGATCTTCTCCGCGTTGCTCGAACCGCTGCGCCGCCTGAGGCAGAAACAGACGCTGACCGCCGGATTGTTGGGGATGTGCATCGCGCATCTCGGCGTCGGCATGTTCTCGATCGGCGCGAGCGGCGTCGAGAGCTACAAGATCGAAAAAGACGTCGCCTTGAAACCGGGCGGAAGCTTTCTCATCGCCGGCTACGAATTCCGGTTCGTCAACGCGGTCAATGTGCGGGGACCCAACTACGACGCGGTCGAGGCGTTGGTGGAGGTCACCCGCGGCGGCAAGCCGGTGGCGATCTTGAAGCCGCAAAAACGCCATTTTTGGGTGCAGCAGACCGACAACAGCCAGGCCGCCATCTCGGTGAATTGGGCGCGCGACCTGTTCGTCGCCATGGGCAATCCCTTGGGCGCCGACGCCTGGAGCATGCGCATCCAGTACAAACCGCTGGTGCGCTACATCTGGCTCGGCGCCATGGTGATGGCGATCGGCGGACTCGTCGCCGCCACCGATCGGCGCTACCGCTCGAAGGTGCCGGTCACGGAGCAGGCGGCCGCCGCCCCTCCGCCGGCCGGGGAACCGAAAGCCGGACTCGCCTGATGTGGAAATTCCTGCTGCCGTTTGCGGCGTTCGTCGCGCTCGCCGTGCTGTTTGCGTTCGGCCTCAATCCCAACCGCGACATCCACGCCTTGCCGTCGCCTCTGATCGGCAAACCGGCGCCTGAATTCGCGCTCACCGACCTGCTCGATCCGGCGCATGCCGTCAGCAACAAAGGTTTGGATGGCCAGGTATACGTCCTGAATGTCTGGGCCACCTGGTGCGTCCCCTGCCGCGAGGAGCATGAGGCGCTGCTCGCGATCTCACAGCAGCACGTCGTGCCCATCATCGGGCTCAATTGGAAGGACCAGCGTGAACGCGCCCAACAGTGGCTGCAGCAACTCGGCAATCCCTACCAGTCGGTGGCCTTCGACGGCGACGGACGCGTGGCCATCGATTGGGGTGTGTATGGTGCGCCGGAGACCTACCTGGTCGACGGCCACGGCCGGGTGATCTATAAATTCATCTCGCCGATGACGCAACAGGTGTGGGACAGCGAGTTCATGCCGCGCATCGAAGCCGCGCGCCGGGGCGGCGCATGAGCCGAGTCCCGCCGAGCGCGTCGCGGTTCCGGCAAGCAGCGGCGCTGTCGATGGTGCTGCTCGGTGTTCCGGGAGCATTGGCGTTCGCCGCCGAGGCGGCTGCAGCGGAAGCGCCGACCGTGGCGGCGCCTGCCGTCGCCGGTGCGGCGCCTGCCGTGGATGCCAACGGCCAGATCGAGGATCGCGCACTGCAGGCGCGTTTCGAAGACATCACCAAGCAACTGCGCTGTCTCGTCTGCCAGAACGAGTCCATCGCCGACTCGAATGCGGAGCTCGCCGGCGATCTGCGCCGGCAGGTGACGGAAATGCTGCTGGCAGGCAAGAGCGACGATGCCATTTTTCACTACATGACGGATCGATACGGCGAGTTCGTTCGATTCAATCCTCCTCTGGAGCCGAAGACTCTGTTCATCTGGGGCGCGCCTTTTTTCATGTTGTTGCTGGGCGCATTCATCGTCTTTCGCATCGCCCGGCAGCGCTCGGCAATGCCGCTGGATGACGAGCCCTCGACGGAAAGTCGATAGCAGTCACCCATGAATACATTCCTCGTAGTCGCCGCCGTCATGGCGGCGATCGCCGCGGCGGCAGTGGCCGTCCCTCTCTTTCGCGACCGGCAAAGCCGGCTGCTGGGTATTTCCGCGGCCGTCATCATCATCGGGGCGGCGGCGGGACTCTACCCGCTGTGGTCGAATTGGGATTGGCACGCGCCGCCTCCATCGGCGGCGGCGCCGGCCGGTCCGGATGTCGTCGCCATGGTGGCAAAGCTCGAGAAGAAGCTGCAGGATCAACCCGATGACTTGACCGGTTGGCTCATGCTCGGCCGATCGTACCTGGCCTTGGAGCGCATGGACGATGCCATCGTTGCCTACGATCATGCCCATCGCCTCGATGCCAAGAGCGCCGATGCGGATTTGGGGCTGGGCGAAGCCATGAGCCTGCGCGCGGGCGGGAACATCACACCGCCCGCCGCCGATCTGTTCGAGGCGGCGATCGTCCTGACGCCCGACAATCCGAAGGCACTCTTATACGGAGGCTTCGCCGCCGCGGTGCGCGGTGACACCGCGCTCGCACGCAGTCGATGGCTGGCACTCAAGGGCATGAATCCGCCGCCGCAGATCGCGGACATGTTGGATCAGCGGATTGCAGAACTCGGACCCGCGGGCGGCGCCGGTGCCGCCGGCGCCGCCGGAGCCGCCAATGCGGCTCCTTCAGGGACGAACGCGGGGACGAACGCGTCGGGGGCGGGGACGAGCGCGCAGCCGGGGGGCTTAGGTCCGGCCGAGGTGACTGTCAATATCAGCATTGCACCGCAACTCAAGACACGACTCACATCGGAGGCCCCGTTGTTCTTATTCGCACGCGAGCCGGGCAGCCGGGGACCGCCGCTCGCCGCGAAGCGGTTGACGGGGACGGCCATCGGTACCCAGGTGCATCTGACCCCGGCCGACTCCATGCTGCCCGGGCACGCCTTGGTCAGCGGTCAACGGGTCTCGATCACCGCGCGCGTCTCGTTCAGCGGACAACCCACCCCCGCCGCGGGCGATCTATATGGCGAACTCTCCTATGACGTCGGCCACGACGGGGTGCGCGATCTGGTCATCGATCGCGTCGCGGACTAGCCGACTCATGACGGCCGGACCATGAGCGTTGCAAAAAATCTGCTGGCGGGGAGGATACTCGAGGAGAGACTCTTTCCGTATCCGAGCCTGCCGCCCAAGGATCGGGAAGTCATCGGCGCCATGGTCGATGCGATCGACCAATTCTTAGGACCCAAGCACGAGGACTTCAAGCGCTGGGACCGCGAAGCCGCGCAGCCGGCGGACTTCATTCAGGGACTGCGGGACCTGGGGCTTTTCGGGCTGATCATTCCGGAGGAATACGGCGGACTCGGCCTGTCGAATGCCGGGTACGCGCGGGTGCTCAGTCAAAGCAGCACGCATGACAGCTCCGCGTCGCTCACCGTCGGCGCCCACAGCTCCATCGGCATGAAGGGCATATTGCTGTTCGGCACGCCGGACCAGAAGGCGCGCTACCTGCCGAAACTCGCGAGCGGAGAAATGATCGCGGCGTTTTGTTTGACCGAGTCCGGCGCCGGCTCCGACGCCGCTTCGATTCGCACCACCGCCACCCCGGCGGCGGACGGCAGTTGGCTGCTCAACGGCGAGAAAATATGGATCACCAACGGCGGAATCGCCGATCTGTACACTGTTTTTGCACGCACCTCATCGACCGCCGGCAAGATCACGGCCTTCGTGGTCGAGGCCAAGTGGCCGGGCGTGAGCCACGGATCCCATGAAGACAAGATGGGCATCCGTGCATCCTCGACCACCACCGTCAATTTCGCCGACGTGCGGGTTCCCGCCGACAACGTCCTCGACGCGGAGGGCAAGGGATTCAAGGTGGCGATGGCGATCTTGAACAACGGGCGCACGGGCTTGGGCGGCGGCGCGGTGGGCGGGATGAAGGTGCTCATCGCGCTCGCCACGGAGCAGGCCCGGGCACGCAAGCAATTCGAGCAGCCGATCGCGCAGTTCGGTCTGATCCGCGAAAAGATCGCCCAGATGACGGTCGACTGTTTTGCCGCGGAAAGTGTGGTCTGGATGGTGGCTCACTACATCGACTCGGGCAGCGAGGACTATTCGGTGGAAGCGGCCATCAGCAAGGTCTTTGCGAGCGAAGCCTTGCAACGAGCTGCGTACGAAGCTCTGCAGATCGCCGCCGGCAACGGTTTCATGCGTGATTTGCCGTACGAACAAATCACCCGGGACTGCCGCATCCTTACGATTTTCGAGGGAACCAATGAGGTGCTGCGGCTGTATATCGCGTTGTCCGGGCTCAAGGATCTCGGCAAGTCTTTGGGCGAGATGAAGATCGCGGTCGATGAAATCTTCAACCATCCGATCAAAGGCTTCGGCGTGTTGACCGATTATGCGGAAAAACGCTTGACCCACGCGACCGGCGTCGGCCGCGACAAGATCGCCACGCCGTTGCCGCAAGAGCTCAAGGGGGCGGCGGCCGTGTATGAGCGGTATACTGTGGAACTAGCCAAGGCATCCGGCTACCTGTTGCGCAAGTACGGCAAGTCGATCGCCGATCGCCAGCATGCCTTGAAGCGCGTCACCGACATTGCGATCGACCTGTTCGTCGGGCTATGTGTGCTGTCGCGCGCGGCGGCTTTGCATCGCATGCCCGGCGAGGAGGGTGCGCAGGCGGTCGTCATCGCGAGAACCTTCGCCCAACAGGCGAAGCGGCGGATGGCGAATAATGTGCGGCGGATCGAGCGCAACGAGGATCAAGACATGGACCGCCTGGCGGGGTTCATTCTGGACAAAGGAAGTTACCCTTGGGACGTGGTGTCATGAGTGCGCGCGCCGAAGAGCATCCACCGACGGTCAGTGCCTGGCTCGCGGGGCGGCCCGGCGCGTGGCTGCTCGCGGCGGTCGCGGTCCTGCTCCTGGCGTTGCTGGCCTGGCGGCTGACCCGCGCCATGACGGTCAAAGAAGTGATCGACAAGAACCCGGTGCCGACGGTGTCCGTGACCCAGGTCGGCATCAGCAGCATGCCGACGACCGTCAGCATCATCGGCACCATCGCCGCGCGCTATGACATGCCCATCGGCGTGGAAGGCGACGGCGGACGCGTGGCGGCGATTTACGTCGAGGCTGGCGATCATGTCAAGCGCGGCCAGGTGCTCGCGCGCCTGAACGTCTCGGTGTTGCTGCCGCAGGTGGCGAACCTCGAGGCGGCGCTGGAGCAAGCTCGCGCCGAAGCGGAGCTGGCTGCCGCGGAGTATCGGCGCGCGCAGGCGGTCGGCGCCTCGGGCGCGCTGTCGGCGGAAGAAACCGAGCGCCGCCGCTCCTCCGCCGTCACGGCGGCCGCGAAAGTCAAAGTCGCCGCCGCGCAGCTCGCCGAAGCCCAGGCACGGTTGGCGCGGGCCGAAGTGCGCGCGCCCTCCGATGGGATCATCCTGACCCGCAATGTGGAGGTCGGACAGACGGCGACGGCCGGCGGTGAAGCGTTGTTTCGCTTGTCGGAGGGCGGCGAGGTCGAGCTGCGCGGGCAGGTCGCCGAGCAGGATCTGCCGCTGCTGAAGGTCGGCCAAACCGTGAGCGTTCAGCTCACCGGCGGTACTCACCTCTACGAAGGCACCGTCCGTCTGCTGCCCGCCGTGATCGACCCGCAGACTCGCTTAGGCATGGCGCGCGTGGCGCTGCGTCCGGATCCGAACTTGCGGCCGGGCGCCTTCGCCCGCGCCGAGGTCACGGTCAGTAATGCCGAGCGCGCGATCCTGCCGCAAACCGCTGTGCTGAGCGACGAGAAGGGCACGTATGTCCTGATCGTCAACGCCGACAACAAGGTGGAGCGTCGCGCGGTGCGGGTGTCCGGGATCGTTCAGAACGGCGTCGGCATTGCCGAGGGTGTCGCGCCCAAGGATCAGGTGGTGGCCACCGCCGGCCCCTTCCTGCAGGAGGGCGAGCTCGTGAAACCGATCTCGAAAGAGTCGGGCAGCTCTTGAGCATTAGGCGCGCATGAAGAATATTTCGGCTTGGGCGATCCGCCACCCGGTGATCCCGATCGTGATCTTCGTGGTGTTGTTTTTCTTGGGGATCGTGGCGTTCATCCGCCTGCCGATCAACCTCGATCCGGACATTTCCTTTCCGCTCGTGAACGTCACCATTTCCCAGCCCGGCGCCGCGCCCACGGAGATGGAGACTCAGATCGCGCAAAAAGTGGAAGGCTCGATCTCGAGCATCGGCAACGTGCGCAACATCACCACGTTCATCGTCGAGGGCCAGGTCGGCATATTCCTGCAATTCGAGATCGGCACCCCGATCGATCGCGCGGTGACCGACGTTCGCGATGCGGTGGCCAAGGTCCGCAACGATCTGCCGCAAGGCATCTTCGAACCGCTCGTGACCCGCCAGAACGTCGACGGCGGCGCGTTCTGCTATTACGCGGTCACCACCACCAACATGACGCCCGAGCAGCTCAGCTGGTTCATCGACAACACCGTGACCAAGCGGCTGTTGGGCATTGTCGGCGTCGCGCAGGTGACGCGCGGCGGCGGGGTCAGCCGGGAAATACGCGTACAACTCGATCCGTCCCGGCTGCAGGCGTTGGGACTCACGGCGGTCGAGGTCAACGAGCAATTGCGCGCGCTCAACTTGGATGCCGCGGGCGGCCGAGCGCAGGTCGGCGGCGGCGAACAGGCGATTCGCGTGCTGGGCGGCGCGAAATCGGCGCAAGCCCTGGCGGATACCCAGATCATTCTGCCGGGCGGCAAATACGTGCGCCTGGGCGACATCGCCGACGTGCGCGACGGCATCGAGGAAGTCCGCAACATCGCGCGCCTGAACGGCCGCTCGGCGACGACCTTCGGCGTATTCAAGGCCAAGGGCGCCTCGGATGTCGCCGTCGCCCAGGCGGTGCAAACCGAACTCGACAAGATCCTGGCCGAGAATCCGTCGGTGCAACTGACCACCGTATACACCACCGTCGATCATACCCTGCGCACGTATCACTCCGCCCTGAGTGCGCTCCTCGAGGGATCGGTCCTCGCCGTCGCCGTGGTTTGGTTCTTTCTGCGCAATATGCGCGCGACGCTGATTTCGGCGCTCGCGATTCCGTTGTCGGCGATCCCGACGTTTGCCTTCATGCAATGGATGGGATTCACGCTCAACCAGATCACCCTGCTCGCGCTGTCCTTGGTGGCGGGAGTGCTGGTCGACGATGCGATCGTGGAGATCGAGAACATCGTGCGCCACATGCGCATGGGCAAGAGCTGCTATCAGGCGGCCATCGATGCGGCGGATGAGATCGGCCTCGCGGTGGTGGCGACGTCCTTCACCATCATCGCCGTGTTTCTGCCGGTGAGTTTCATGGGTGGAATCAGCGGCCAGTATTTCAAGCAATTCGGCCTCACGGTGGCGACCGCGGTGTTCATCTCCCTCATGGTGGCCAGGCTCATCACCCCGGTATTGGCGGCCTACGCGCTGCGCAGCGACGCCGTCATCGTGCATCCCGCCGACGGACCGATCATGACGCGCTATCTGTCGGCATTACGCTGGTGCGTCGCGAACCGCTGGAAGACCATTGCCGGGGGCACGCTGTTTTTCGTGCTGTCGGTACTGTGCTTCGGCGTCATCCCGAAGGCCTTCGTGCCGCCGGAGGATTTCGCGAGCTCCGAACTCGACATCGAATTGCCGCCCGGCGGCACCTTGCAGGACACCGCGCGCGTCTCGGCGGCGGCCGCGCGGATTCTGAAGCAATCGCCCTATGTCACCGACGTGGTTGAATTCGTCGGCAGCGACGACGGGGAGATTCGCAACGCGGTGCTGTACATCAGCCTCGTGCCGCGCGGCACGCGCACCATCACCCAGCATGAGTGGGAGCAATCGATGACTCCGCTGCTGAATCAAGTCGCCGACGGTCAGCTGAATTTTTCACAAGGCGGCGGCGGGCGCGACATACAGTTGTATTTGACCGGCGACGATCCCGCGTTGGTCGAGGCCACCGGTCATCGCGTGCTCGCCGAAATGCGCGCCTTGAACGAGATTCGCGGTGCGCGGATCAGGGGGGATTTACCGCGGCCGGAAATCGTCGTGCATCCGCGGTTGGACATCGCGGCGCAGCTCGGCGTCAGCGTGCAGAGCATCAGCGAGACGATTCGCATCGCAACACTTGGGGATTTGCCGCAGAACGGCGCCAAGTTCTCCTTGAGCGACCGCCAGATCCCGATCCGCGTGAGCCTGATCGAAAGCTCGCGGCGCGACCTGGAGACGCTCGAGAACCTGCCCGTGCCGACGGCGTCGGGCGCGAGCGTGCCGCTCAAATCCGTCGCCTCCTTGAGTTTCGGCCAGGGACCCTCCGCGGTGCGGCGCTACAACCAGAGCCGGCGGCTGTTTCTCGAAGCGGATTTGAGTCCGGGCGTCGAACTCGGCACCGCCACCAGCAAGATCTACGCGCTCCCGACACTGAAGCATCTGCCTGAGGGCGTGCACCTCATCGAAACCGGCAACGCCGAGTTCATGAAGGAGTTGTACCAGAACTTTTTGCTGGCGATCGGCGCCGGCATTCTCATGGTGTACGCGGTGCTGGTGCTGCTGTTCGTGCGGGTGTTCCAGCCGATCACGATTCTATCGGCGCTGCCCCTGTCCTTGGGCGGTGCGGTGATCGGACTGCTGCTCACCGGCCTGCCGTTCTCGCTGCCCGTGGTGATCGGAATCTTGATGCTCATGGGCATCGTCGCGAAGAACTCCATCCTGTTGGTGGATTTCGCCATCGAAGAGATGCGCGCCGGCAAGCCGCGCCTCGAGGCCATCCTCGAGTCGGGCCACAAGCGCGCGCGGCCCATCGTCATGACGACGGTCGCCATGGTCGCCGGCATGCTGCCGGTGGCGATCGGGTGGGGAGGGGACAGCGACTTCCGCGGCCCGATGGCGATCTCCGTCATCGGCGGACTGATCACCTCCACCGCGCTCACCCTGGTGATCGTGCCGGCGGTGTTTACCGTGTTCGATGACATCGAGCGCTGGATTGCACCCAAGGCCGGTAAATTGCTGGCGGATCCGCCGCCGGCGTCGAAGGCTCCGCCCTCTCGGCCCGAAGCGGCACTTTGAGGGACCTTCAATCCATGACGGCCTGGGAGTCGACCCCGGCCGCGTCTGTGCGGCGGGGTGGCCGGATGAGCAGCAGCAGGGGGATGACCAACACCGTCAGGAACAGCATCAGCCAAAAATCGTCGATGTAGGCGATCATCGCGGCCTGCTGGGTGACCGCGCCGTCGAGAAACGCGGCGCCGCCGGCGGTATGCAGGTCGTACGCCGAGGCCACGGCGGGGTTGTTCCAAGCCGGATTGGCCGACGTCACCCGGTCGGTCAGTGCGGCATGCGCAATCACCGTGTTACGCACCAGCATGGTTTGAACCAACGAGATTCCGATGCTGCTGCCGATATTGCGGACCAGGCTGTAGAGCGCCGTCCCCTGCGCGCGCATCTCGACGTGCAACGTCGCAAATGTGGCGGCGCTCAAGGGGACGAACACCAAGCCCGTGCCGATGCCCTGGATCAGGCCCGGCCAGATGATGTCGCTCTGTGAAAGATCCAGCGAGTAGTGCGCCATTTGCCATAGCGCGAATGCCGTGACGGCGAAGCCGACGAACAAGGTGAGGCGCAGGTCGACCTTGCCGATGATCCTGCCCGCGATCAGCATCGCAATCATCGTACCGATGCCGGCGGGCGCCGTGACCAGGCCCGTGGTCGCGACCGGATAGTCGAGCAGGTTCTCCAGCATGGTCGGCGTGAGAGCCCGGGTCGCGTACAGCACCATTCCGACGATGAAGATGAACAACAGCCCCGTCACATAATTTTGGTTCTTGAGCAGGCGATAGTCGACGAAGGATTTGTTCGCCGGCGTCAACGCGGTATGGGCGATAAAATACGTCGCCGTCACGATCATCGCGATCAGCTCGATCCACGTCTCGGTGGAGGAGAACCAATCGTTCTGCTGCCCGCGGTCGAGCAGCAATTGCAGCGAACCGATCGCGAGACTCAAGGTGGCGAAACCAAACACATCGAAGCTCATGCGCCGCGCACCCGGCGCCGGCCGGATGTATTTCCACATGCCGTAGATCGCGAGCAGGCCGATCGGCACATTGATGAAGAACACCCAGCGCCAGCTATAACTGTCGGTGAGCCAACCGCCGAGCGTGGGTCCCAAGATCGGACCGACCATCACGCCCATGCCCCAGATCGCCATGGCCTGCCCTTGCTTCTCGCGCGGGTTGATATCCATCAACACCACCTGCGAGAGGGGCACGAGCGCTGCGCCGAAGACACCCTGCGCGAGGCGCGCGGCGACGATTTCCGCCAGCGTGTCCGACATTCCGCACAGCGCGGAGGCCACGGTGAAGCCCCCGATCGACGCCATGAACACGTTCTTCTGGCCGAAGCGATCGCACATCCAGCCGGTGAGCGGCGTGGCGATCGCCGCCGCGACGATGTAGGCGGTCAACACCCACGCGATCTGGTCCTGGGACGCCGACAGCGCCCCTTGCATGTGCGGCAAGGCGACATTCGCGATCGTGCTGTCGAGCGTCTGCATGACCGTGGCCAGCATGATCGACAGCGTGATCATGGGGCGATTGAGCGGCCGGTTCATACCGCGGTGTCGATGATGCCGTGGAGCTTTTCGAGGAGTTCGGTCGCCGCCCGCAATTGCCCGGCATCGATGCCCGCCAGCAATTCCTTGCGAAAGGCGTCGGCCTCAGCTTTGACTTTCGCATACAACAGATTGCCGGCCTCGGTCAGCCGGACCAGATTCACCCGCCGATCGGTGGTCGACGGTTCCCGCACGGCGAGACCGGCCTTCACCAGGCGATCCACCATGGCCACCATGGTCGCGCCTTCGACGGCCAGACTGTCGGCGAGTTCGGACTGCGACAGCGGCTGAGGCGCCCGGGCAGCGACCGCGATCGTCATCCAACTCGCCTGGCTGACCCCCAAATACTTGAGCCGGCGGTCCAAAGCCTGCCGCCAGGCCCTCGAAGTGCTGTGCAGGGTGGCGCTGAATCGTTCCTCGATATCGCTATCGGTCACTTAAGAAGGTCTCTAATCGTTAGATCACTAACGAAAAGATACCACAGCCGACACCGAATTTGAACTCTCGACCGCTCGGCCTAGGACTTCAGCCAGACAACGGTCGCGATGCCCGCGAAAGTCATGATCAGCGACCCGAACAGGTGCACGGCCACCGCGCCCAAGGCCCAGACGGTGCGGCCGGACTGGAGCAGCATCACGACCTCGGCGGAAAACGTGGAGAAGGTGGTGAGGCCACCGCAGAAACCGGTGGTCACGAACAGCCGCCACTCCGGTGCAAAGTGGGGATAGGTGGTGAAGAACGCGACCGCCATGCCGATGATGTAGCAACCGATGAGATTGGCGGCGAGCGTGCCCGGCGGGATGGTCGGAAAATAGCGGTTGAGGAACATTGCCAGGGCCCACCGCAACAGGCAACCGAGCATGCCGCCCACCGACACCGCGATGAACGGTCGCCACATCATGTCCATGATCGCATCGGAAGAATGCTAATCGGTTTGAACGTACGAATCAAAAGTCGCTACCATGGTTGTTCGAGAGAATGCACGGTCAGATGAAAAAACCAAACATCAAAACCGATTTGCCGGGTCCGAAGGCTCGAGCGTTGCTCGCCCGCGATGCGCTGGTGGTCTCGCCCTCCTATCCGCGCGATTACCCGTTCGTGATGTCGCATGGCAAAGGCGCGGAAGTGTGGGACGTGGACGGCAATCGATTCCTGGATTTTGCCGCCGGGATCGCGGTGTGCAGCACGGGTCACAGCCATCCGGCGGTGGTGCAGGCCGTCAAGGACGCGGCGGATAAATTCCTGCACATTTCGTCCGACTATTGGCACGAGGGCCAGGTGAGGCTCGCCGAGCGGCTCAACGAGCTGTCGCCCATGAAGGAACCGGTGATGAGTTTCTTCGCCCAGTCGGGCACCGAAAGCGTGGAGGCTGCGCTGAAATTAGCGCGCCACACCACAGGCCGCGGCCGGTTCATCGGATTCTTGGGCGGCTTTCACGGCCGCACCATGGGTTCCCTGTCATTCACGTCGAGCAAGTACACGCAGCAGAAGGGCTTCTTCCCCAGCATGCCGGGCGTGACGCACGTGCCGTATCCCAACAATTATCGGCCGCTGTTCGCAGGCTTCGATCAGGGCCGCGCGGTATTGCGCTACATCGAAGACGTTTTGTTCGTCCATAACGTTCCACCGAGTGAGGTGGCCGCGATCCTGATCGAGCCGATCCAGGGCGAGGGTGGCTATCTCGTGCCCCCCGATGGATTTCTGGCGGGCCTGCGCGAACTGTGCGATCGCCATGGAATATTGTTGATCTTCGACGAAGTGCAATCCGGGATCGGCAGAACCGGAAAAATGTTCGCGGCACAGCATTGGGACGTGGCGCCGGACATCATGACCCTCGCGAAGGGCTTAGGCTCCGGCCTGCCCATCGGGATGGTGGTCGCCAAACGAAGTGTGATGCAGAAGTGGACCCGCGGGGCTCATGGCAATACCTTCGGCGGAAATCCGCTGTGCTGTGCGGCGGCCCTCGCGACGCTCGATCTCGTGGAACGCGAATATCTGGCCAACGCGGCCAAGGTGGGCCGTTACTTCGTCGAACAACTGCATGCCTTTGCGGAGAAATTCAATGTCGTCGGCGAAGTCCGCGGCAGGGGCCTGATGATCGGCATGGAGTTGGTGATCGACAGAACGAGCAAGACGCCGGCCAAGAAACTCTGCGACGCGTTGATCACCCGCGCCTATCACAACGGACTCATCTTGCTGTCGTGCGGGCAGAGTACCGTGCGCTTCATGCCGCCGTTGGTGATCGATGAGAGCGACGTCGATGAAGCACTCGCATTGCTCGACCAAAGTCTGGCCGAAGTGCTGGCGGACGGACCCATCCACTGAGCCGACGGATCGCGGCGGCGCCACGCAAGTCTCACGGCCGCTCGGTGCGTGACGAAGCTGTCAGTGCCGACTGACCGACGCACTTTTCTGGAACTCTGCGCCGCCGGCGCGCTCGCCTCCGTGCTGCCCGGAAGCATCAGCCGCGCGCTGAAAATTCCCGCGAACCATCGCACGGGCAGCATCGAGGACGTCGAACACATCGTCATCCTGATGCAGGAAAACCGCTCTTTCGATCACTACTTCGGCACGCTTCAGGGAGTGCGCGGATTTGGCGATCCGCGCGCCGCCACCCTCCCGGGGGGTGATCCGGTGTGGTATCAGCCGCACGGCGAGGGATACGTATTACCCTTCCATCCCGATGCCCGCGAACTGGGATTGAAGTTTCTGCAGGATCTGCCGCACGATTGGACCAGCACCCATGCCGCGTGGAATGAGGGCAAGTGCGACCGGTGGGTGGCGGCCAAAGGCACCACCACGATGGCGCATCTGAGCAGAGGCGACATCCCGTTCCACTATTCGCTGGCCGATGCGTTCACCATTTGCGACGCCTACCACTGCTCGCTGCTCGGGCCCACCGATCCGAACCGCTTTTATCTTTGGACAGGGTGGGTGGGTAACGACGGCGAAGGCGGCGGTCCGGTCATCGACAACGCCGAGGCCGGATATCGCTGGTCGACTTATCCGGAGCGGCTGCAAGCCGCGGGGGTGTCGTGGAAGATCTATCAAGACTTGGGGCTCGGGCTCAATGCGGAGCACGCCTGGGGATCCGGCAACGCCGATGCGTTCATCGGAAATTACGCCGATAACTCTCTCCTGCATTTCATGCAATACCGGAACGCCCCGCCGGGTAGTGCGCTGTTCGAGGCAGCGAGGACCGGCACGCGGGCGGCGGTCGACGGATCGCTGTTCGGACAACTGCGCGGCGATGTGTCGGCCGGCGCTCTGCCGCAGGTCTCGTGGATCGTGGCTCCCGAGGCCTATACCGAACACCCGAACTGGCCCCCCAACTATGGCGCGTGGTACGTGTCGGAGATCCTCGATGCGCTGACCAGCAACCCGGAAGTCTGGGCCAAGACGGCATTTTTTCTCACCTACGACGAGAATGACGGCTTCTTCGATCACATGGCGCCGCCGACGGTGCCGGCGTCGCGGCTCCAAGGACTGTCGAGCGTCGATACCGTGAACGAAATCTATCCGGGCAACAGCGCGAATCCCAAAGGCCCCTACGGCATGGGTGCGCGCGTACCGATGATAGTCATCTCTCCCTGGAGCAAGGGCGGCTGGGTCAATTCGGAGCTGTTCGACCACACCTCCCTCATTCGATTCATCGAAACGCGCTTTGCCGCGCACGGTCCGGCGCTGCGGGAAACCAATATCACGCCGTGGCGCCGCGCCGTCGCCGGCGACCTCACCTCTGCCTTCAATTTTGCCGCGCCCGACGCCGGCCGAATCGCGTTGCCGAGCACCGCCGGGTTCAAACCCTTGGACCATGACAAGCACCCCGATTACCGGCCTCTGCCCCCCGCGGCACAAGCGCTGCCTCGGCAGGAGCGGGGAGTGCGGCCGGCGCGGGCTCTGCCCTACGAACTGCATGTTCGCGGAGAAATCGATTTTCCGCGGCAGTCGCTCACGATTCATTTTAAAAACTCGGGCAAGGCCGCCGCGGTCTTTCAAGTAAGAACCGTGAAGACGCCTGCCGGCCCATGGACCTACACGGTGGGCGCAGGGGCGGAACTGTCCGATGCGTTCACGGCTCGCGACGACGAGGGCGCTTTCGAGTTCATCGTCCACGGTCCGAATGGGTTCTTACGCACTTTCAAGGGCAGCTTCGCATCGGGCGGACATGCGAACCTCGACGTGCAGAGCCGTTACCATGGCGGCGGGATTACGTTGTCGCTCCGGCACCAGAGCTCCGCGGCGCTCCGCGTGCGCATCGCGGATGCCTACGGCAAGAGTGCGGCAACGCTCGATGTCGGAGCGCGAGAAACCGTCGACAAAAGCTGGCCGTTGGACTCCTCGTTCGGATGGTATGACCTCACGATCACGGTCGATTCGGACGCCAAGTTTCATCGGCGCATCGCGGGGCACGTCGAAACCGGCAAGGACAGCATGACGGATCCGGCGATCGGCGGCCTCTAGGCCAGGCGAGACTCGCCTATCGAGGGAGGCTGCTAGGGGTTGAGGCGGTTATATTTCTTGAGCACGGCGCGCAGCGCCTCGTGCGGCAGCGCCATCACGCGGTGATCGTCCGCGCCGACCATGTCGCGGGCGGCGATCATGGCGTTGACGATGGCTTCCTCGGTGCCTTCCACCGTGGCGCGAAATACCGGATCCAACGAGTCGTTGGGCAGCATTTTAAGGTCCACCACATGGTCGCTCGACGCCGCCCCGGAATTGGCGGTGGAGAAGGCGATGAAGATGTCGCCTGAGCCGTCGCCGGAAATGCTGCCGTTGCGACCGAGGCCCAAGGTCACCCGGTGCGCAAGACGTTTCAGCTGATGCGCCAACAGCGGCGCATCGGTCGCCACCACCACGATGATGGAGCCGCGCTCGACGATGTCCGAGGGCATATACGTGTAAGGTGCCGGAGCCGGAATTTCGCGTCCCACCGGAATGCCGGCGATCCGCAGATTCTCCCGCGTACCGTAATTGCATTGGACGAGAACACCGACCGTGTAGCCGCCGTCCTTCGGCGTGAGCCGGCGCGATGCCGTGCCGATACCGCCCTTGTAGCCGTTGCAAATCATGCCGGTGCCGCCGCCGACGCTGCCCTCGTCGACCGGACCCGCGCGCGCCGTGTCCAGGGCATGCAGGACGTGCTCGGGCTTGACGTGAAATCCATTGATGTCGTTCAGCCAGCCATCCCAGGTTTCCGCGACCACCGGCAGCGACCACCAGTACCCCGTGGTATCCGGCCCCGCGCGCGCCACGCGCCATTGGATCACCGCGTCGCGCACCACGCCGACGCTGTGAGTATTGGTGATCATGACGGGACCTTCGAGAAACCCGGATTCTTCCACCCACGTGGTCCCGGTCATCTCGCCGTTGCCGTTTTGTGCGAACCAGGCGGCGAATACCGGATTGGAGAGCGAGTCTTCCCCGCGCGGCAGCACCGCGGTCACGCCGGTGCGCACCGGGCCTTGGCCGACCTGCAGCTTTCCGAAACCGGAAATGAGCGTCGTATGGCCGACGGTGACGCCGGCCACATCGGTGATGGCATCGAGCGGTCCGGGTGTGCCGTCGAAGGGAATGCCCAGATCGCGCGCACGCGGCTTATCGGGCACCGAGCTTGCGGCGGGTCCGGTCGGCGCGGCGGTCGTGGCGCCGACGATCGATGCGAGAATCAGCGCGGCGGCACAGGTCCGCTGCATCAGGTGTTGCAAGAGAAGACGCTCCGTTCAGTGTGGCCGGCTCGTCGTCGCTTGGGCGCCGCTGACCTGCAGTGCGATGGTAAACTAACCCGATGCGATTTGCGTTGCTGTGGCTCATGCTCGGCGTCGCTGCCGGCACGACCGCCGGTGCCGCCGAAGATAAACGTCTGTTCATTTACAATTGGACCGACTTCATCGGGCGCAACACGATCGCCCAATTCGAGAAGCTGTCGGGCATCAAGGTCACCTATGATGTGTACGACTCCGAGGAAACCATGGACGCGCGGCTGTTGGCGGGCAGTTCGGGCTACGATGTGGTGTTCGCGTCGACCGAATACTTCGGCCGCGAGATCAAAGCCGGTGTCTATATACCGCTCGACCGGGCGAAACTGCCCAACTGGAAGAATCTCGACCCGCGAATTCTCGAGATCCAGAGCGAACACGATCCCGGCAATCTGCACTCCGTGCCCTATCTGCACGCCATCAATGGCTTCGCCTATAACGTCGACATGATCAAGGCACGCATGCCGGACGCACCGGTCGACAGCCTGGACATGCTGTTCAAGCCCGAAGTGGTTTCGAAATTCGCCGACTGCGGCGTCACGTTTCTCGACTCCGCGGCGGATACCCTGCTGCTCGCCCTGAAGTACTTGGGGCTCGATCCGAACACCACGAAGCCTGAGGACTACAAGGCTGCTGAGGAACTGCTGCTGAAGGTGCGCCCCTTCGTCCGTTCGTTCGATTCAGCCGAATACTTGAACGGATTGGCGAACAAGGAGGTCTGCCTCGCCATGTCCTGGTCGAGCGATTACGCTCTGTCCCGCGCACGCGCTCGTGCCGTGGGCGTCAATGTCGACCTCGCCTTCACGGTACCGAAGGAGGGCGCCAATCAGAACTTCACCTCGATGCTGATACCGGTGGGCGCGCCTCACCCGGAGGCGGCGTATCAATTCATCAATTTCATCCTGCGTCCCGATGTGATTGCACAGATCTCCGACGATATCTATTACGGCAACGACAACATCGCATCGCGTTCGCTGGTCGATCCGCATATCATCAGCGATATCACCTTGTATCCGACGCCCGCCATCGAGGCGAGGTTGTTCCGATCCACCGAGGCATCCGCCGCAACCGAACGAATTCGCACCCGCACCTGGACGCGGGTGAAGACCGCCAAATGATGAAAGATGAACACACAGGACCGATAACGGAGGCACATTCGCCGGCAAACGCGCTGCCGCCGGCAGCCGTGGTGAGTTTCCGGCGGATGGAGGACGGCACCCGCGAGGACTATGAGTTGCTGGAACGGCTCGAACGGGATTACGCGCGCCGTTTGCCGGACCGTTTGATTGCCGCACTCTCGAAACTCGATCAGTCCCTGCCCGGGTACCGGGTGAGCCGGCTCGAACACTCGCTGCAGGCCGCCACCCGCGCGCTCAAGGAGGGAGCGGACGATGAACTCATCGTCGCGGCGCTGATTCACGACGTGGGCGATGACTTGGCGCCTTACAATCACGCCGAAGTCGCCGCCGGCATCATCAGGCCCTATGTGCGCCCCGAGGTCGCCTGGATCGTCGAACAGCACGGGCTGTTTCAGACGTATTACTACGCGCATCACACCGGCGGCGATCGACACGCACGCGAAAAATTGCGCGGCCATCCGTGGTATCAGGCCTGCAAGGATTTCTGCGCCCGGTGGGATCAGTGCTCCTTCGATCCGGACTATCCGTCGCTGCCGCTGGCCGCGTTCGAGCCCAGGCTGCGTGAGATTTTCACCCGGCCGGCGCACGATGCGCGTTACGTAGGCAGCCGCTCGGGGCCCTGAATCATAGCGATCTGGTGCATTGCCGCCTTGGCGGTGCTCGGGGTCATCGTGCGCCCATGGAAAATCCCCGAGGCGCTCTGGGCGGTGCTGGGCGCGCTCGCACTCGTGCTCTTTTCATTGATCTCCGTGGCCGACGCATGGGCGGCGGTCCTCGAGGGGACCGATGTGTATCTTTTCTTGATCGGCATGATGGTGCTCGCGGAGCTGGCGAGAGGCGAAGGATTGTTCGACTGGCTGGCCTGTCATGCAGTCAGGCGCGCCCGGGGCTCGCCGGCCAGGCTGTTCTTGCTGATCTACTGCGTCGGGGTCGCCGTCACGGTGTTCCTCTCCAACGACGCGACCGCGGTGGTACTGACACCGGCGGTGTATCTGGCGGCGAAGCGGGCCAACGTGCGGCCGCTGCCGTACTTGTTCATCTGCGCCTTCATCGCAAACGCCGCGAGCTTCGTGTTGCCGATCTCGAATCCCGCAAACCTCGTCGTGTACGGGGCGCATATGCCTGCTTTGAGCATCTGGCTCGGCCAATTCGGTATCGCGTCGATCGTGTCCGTGGTCGTGACCTATCTGCTGCTGCGTTTCACCCAGCGCGGCCAATTGCGCGGTGAGGTGTCAGGCGACCTGACGCCGCCGGCCTTGAGCTTGGGCGGCCGCCTGGCCGCCGCCGGCATCGCGGCGACCGCGGTCGTGTTGTTGATCGCATCCGGCCGCGATTGGCCCTTGGGCCTGCCGACATTTCTTGCCGGCACGGGCACAGCCATCGTGATCCTGTCGGTGAGACGTTCGAGCCCTCGGGTGGTTCTCAAGCACATCTCGTGGAGCGTGCTCCCCCTGGTTGCCGGCCTGTTCGTGCTGGTGCAGGGGGTGGAGAACACGGGCGTGCTCTCGCCGCTCATGCAGTTGATGTCGAAGGGCGCAGACGGCTCGCCCGCCTTGACGGCGCTCGCCTCCGGCGGGGCGGTGGCGCTCATCACCAATGCCGTCAACAATTTACCGCTCGGCCTCATCGCCGGGGCGGTGGCGAGCGGCGCGCATCTGTCCCCGCGGGTCACCGGCGCAATGATGATCGGAGTCGATCTCGGTCCGAACCTGTCGGTCACCGGTTCGCTCGCCACCATTCTCTGGCTGGTCGCGTTGCGCCGCGAGGGTGAGGACGTCAGCGCCTGGACATTCCTGAGTGTCGGTTGTCTGGTGATGCCGCCGGCATTGATTGCGGCGCTGCTGTGCTTTGTTTGGTTGTGAGGGAGCGCCCGCACACCGGCAGGGGGCCGATACACAGATCGGAACCGGTCACCAAGCTTTGAGGTGAACGTACGGTTCGGCAACGCGCGCCGCGAGGCCGGTCAGCGCTCCGCCATCTGCGCGTCGCGCACTCGTTGTTGTTCGCTGCGGCGCATGAGATAGCCCGCGAGCAACACACCGGCGCCGACCAGGCAGATGATCAAGCTGGCGAGCGCATTGACATCGGGGCTCACGCCGAGCTTCACTTTGGAGAAAATCACCATGGGCAGGGTGCTCGCGCCCGGACCTGAGACGAAACTGGAAATCACGAGATCGTCGAGCGAGAGCGTGAAACTCAGCAGCCAGCTCGAGCCCAAGGCCGGCGCGATGCTGGGCAGGGTGGTATCGATGAAGGCGCGCACGGGACCCGACCCTAGATCCATCGCAGCCTCTTCCAAGGAGCGGTCGGCGCTCGCCAGCCGGGATTGCACGGTGATCGTCACATATGCGCTGCAGAAGGCAATATGCGCGATCACGATGGTGGTGAAGCCGCGGTGCGGCCAACCCAGCAGATTCAGCATCGACACGAACAACAGCAATTGAGTGATGCCGGTGATGATTTCCGGCATCACCAACGGCGCATTGACCATGCCGGTGAGCAGCAGCCGGCCGCGAAAGGCCTTGAACCGCACCAGCGAAATGGCGGCGAGCGTGCCCAAGATGACCGATCCCGTGGATACCACCACGCCGATTTTCAAGCTCAGCCACGCGGCGTCCAAGATCTGATCGTTGTGGATGAGCTGCGTATACCACGTGGTCGAGAATCCTCCCCAGACGCTGACCAGCGCGGAGGCATTGAAGGAGTAGCCGATCAACACAAAGATCGGCACGTAGAGAACCGCAACGCCGATGCACAGGATGGAGATGAGGAACGGTGAGACCCGGTTTTGCACGTCAGGACTCGAGCTGCTTGGTGTTGTAGTGCTGGTACAGCGCGATCGGCCCGACCAGCAGCACCAGGAACACGATCGCCACCGCCGAGGCCACCGGCCAATCGCGGTTGCCGAAGAACTCGTCCCAGAGCACACGGCCGATCATCAGATTGTCCGGACCGCCGAGCAGCGTCGGGATGACGAACTCGCCGATCGCCGGAATGAACACCAGCATGGATCCGGCGATGATGCCGGGCATCGACAGCGGCAAGGTCACATCGAGGAATGCCCGCCAGGGTGGACTGCCCAGATCGGCCGCCGCCTCGAGCAGAGAATTGTCCAGCTTCTCGAGCGTGGCAAACAGGGGCAAGACCATGAACGGCAGGTAGGAATAGATGATACCGAGGTACACCGCGAACGTCGTGCGCATGATCTGCAGCGGATGATCGATGATCCCGAGCCACAGCAGCGCCGAGTTGAGCAAGCCGGTCTCCCGGATGATTCCCTCGAGCGCATAGACACGCAGCAGGAATGAGGTCCAGAAGGGCAAAATGATGATCAGCAGCAGGATGCTCTGGGTGCTCTTCGAGGTTCGGGCAATGGCGAGCGCCATGGGGTAGCCGATGGCGAGGCAGATGAGCGTCGAGAAAAACGCCGTCTTCAACGAATAAAGGTACGAAAGACCATAGACTTCATCGGTGAACAGGTACTTGAGGTTGCCGAGATTCAGCGTGAGATGGATGTGCCAATCCGGACTCACGGATAGAATGTCGGTGAACGGCGGCACGCGTACCGCCGTGTCGGCGAAGCTGATCACCAATGCAAACGCAAAGGGAATGAGAAAAAAGACCAACAGGAACAGCAGGGGAGGCAGAATGATCAGCCATTTCCCGTGCCGCTTCAGCCACTCCCCGCGTGCCGCGCGCGGCAAGGCGTGCGCAAGGCCGTTATAAGGCATGGTCAGAGCCAAGAGGAAATCCCCCGCACCGGCGCGTGTCCCTCGCGCGCGTGACGCCCATAGCCGTCAGCGCCTGCGCCTGATCGATGCGTGCATATCCGCTTTGCACATCTACGGCCCGTCGCACACGACGGTCGAAAAGGTCGTCGCCATTGCGAAAATGTCACCCGGCATCGTCAGATTCTACTTCGCCTCCAAGGCGGCCATGCTGGTCGCGTCGCTCCAATTCCTCGCAACCGAGTTCGAGGAACGCCTGATGGTGCCCGTGGCGCGACTCAAATCAACGCCCGTCGCGGCGCTCGAGTTGATGGTCGACCTCTATCTCGATCCGGAGATCGCGAGTCCGCGCAAAGTGTCGGTTTGGTATTCGTTTTGGGGCGAGGCGAGTTCACGCCAGGAATATTACGATATTTGCGGACAGAAGGACGAGAGCTTTGCCGCCTTGGTGAGGGAGTTGATCGAGCGGCTGATCGCCCAGACCGCGCAGCCGCATTTGGATTCCGACGGCATCGCCTTGGGCCTGATCGGGGTGCTGGAAATGCTGTGGCAGGACTTCGCCTTCCGAACCGAGCGCGACATCGATCGGGGCGCCGCCAAGCAACGCTGTATGGCGTACCTGCGTTCGGTATTTCCCGATCGATTCGCGCCCGCATCGGTCGATGTCGCGCGCGCCGGCGGCGGCGCGCGGCTGGCCGGCTGGGTCTACGACAATGCCCGCGTGTTTGCGCTCGAGCGGGAGACCCTGTTCGCACACACCTGGCAATTGGCCGGCCACAAAGCGCAGATTCCGCGGCCCGGGGATTGCTTGGGCGTCGACTTGGGGGTCGAACGGGCATTGGTCGTGCATGGCGCCGGCGGGGAAGTGCGCGCCTTTGCGGACTCGACCCCCTTGGACGTACGCCTGGCGGGGGAGTTGATACTGCTGCGTTCCGCGGATCGCCGTCGGCCCGCGCCCGCGCCCGCGCCCGCCTTTGCCGATTCATGGGTGGACTTCAACCTGCCGGCGGATCTCAGACTCCTCGCCGTCTCGGGAGCCAAGGGGTCGCCTCCCGAGACTGCCGTCGCGGCCGATTGGAAACTGGTGGTGGAGCAGTGGCTCGAATCGACGCCGACGGATGCAGGGCGCGACGCCGGGAACACAGAGTGGAGCGCTCGCGGATATCGGCATTTGTTGGACATCACCGCAGACCCACGCTGGCCGGCGCGTTTCCTCGCGCCGAATCACCTGATCGAAGAGCGGCCGGACGGCGCCACGATCTTTCAGGTGCTGCCCGTGGGACCGGGCCGCAGCCTGCTGCGAAGGCACCAGTTCACGCGCTGCGCATCGCCGAGAGCAGCGCGTGCCGCCCAGTATCTCGCGTCTCGCGTGAGCCGCTACGGACGGCGGTCCGCGATCGACATCGCCGAATCGGCCCAGAGAGGCATCGCGACCTCCCGCGCGACCTCCCGCCAGGAGGCATTGGACGGCGCGACCGCCGCGCCCGCATTGGCGGCATTCCGCGGCGAATTGATTGCGCTGATTCCGGTGCTCACCTTGAGCCGGGCGCCGACCGATGCGTAGAATCGTCTCAACCGCGACATTGAAATCAACTGGAGTGCACCATCCATGAATCTGACCTCCCTTGGCACGAAAGACTGGCACGCCCGCGCCGCGGCGGTGCGCTACGAAACAGGGCACTTCATCGACGGGCGTTTCGTCGATTCCGTGGCGCGCGGCCGGTTCACCGTGGTGAACCCGGCGACCGGCGAGCCGCTGTGCGAAGTCAGCGCCGGCACCGCCGCCGATATCGACCTCGCCGTCGCGGCGGCCAAGCGCAGCTTCGCCGCACGGGTCTGGAGCCGCAAGGCGCCGCGGGAACGCATGGCGGTGATGGCGGCGTTCAGCCGCTTGATCGCCGAGAATAACGAGAAATTCTCGCTGCTCGACACGCTGTGCATGGGCAAACCGATCACCGACATGGTGACCATCGATGTGCCCGCCGCGGCGCAAAACTTCGCCTACTTCGGTGAATTGATCGACAAGATCGACGGCGCGGTCACCGCCACCGCGGCGGATGCCTTTCATTATATTTTGCGCGAACCGTTGGGCGTCGTGGGCTGCATCGTGCCGTGGAACTATCCGCTGCTCATGGCGGCATGGAAGGTGGCTCCGGCGCTCGCCGCCGGCAATTCCGTGGTGCTGAAACCGGCGGAGCAATCGCCGTTGTCCGGATTGCTCATGGCCCAACTGTTCGTCGAGGCCGGTGGACCGCCGGGTGTGTTCAACGTCGTCAACGGGTTGGGGGAAACCGCCGGCGCCGCGCTCGCGCTGCACATGGACGTGGCCAAGATCGCGTTCACCGGGTCGACCGAAATCGGCAAACAAATGTTGATTTACGCCGGCCAATCGAACATGAAGCGCGTCAGCCTCGAATGCGGCGGCAAGACGCCGCAGATATTTCTCGCCGACCTGCCGGATCTCGATACCGCGGTGACCTACGCGATCAATGGAATATTCGGCAACATGGGTGAGGTCTGCAACGCGGGGTCGCGGCTGTTGCTCGACCGTCCGATCGCGCGGGAATTCCTGGCGCGATTCATCGAGCTTGGCAAGGAAAAGTATCGAGCCGGGGACCCTCTCGATCCGGCCACGAATTTGGGACCGCTGGTGACGGCCTCGCACCGCGCGAGGGTCTTGAGCTACATCAACCGCGGCAAGAACGAGGGGGCACGTCTGGAATTCGGCGGCAACACCCCGGATTTGCCCGGAGCGTTCGTCAATCCCACGCTGTTCTCGGGCGTCAACAATCGCATGACCATCGCACAGGAGGAGATCTTCGGACCCGTGGCGGCCGCGATCGAGGTCAACGGACTCGCCGAGGCGCTGTCCGTCGCGAACGACTCGATCTATGGCCTGGCGGCGTCGGTGTGGACCCGCGACCTGAGTGTGGCGCATAAAACCGTGCGCGATCTCGAAGCCGGCGTCATTTGGGTCAACTGTTTCGATCACGGCGACATGACGCAGCCGTTCGGCGGCTATAAACAGTCGGGGCAGGGCAGGGACAAATGCCTGGAGAGCCTGCTCTCCTATACGCAGACCAAGTCGGCGTGGATCAATCTCGGTTGAGAGGAGCCGCAGTTTAGGCGCGGAGGCAAAGTCTGACACGCGTTTGATATTTGTACTTACCGGCCTCGTCTCTGAGGTCTGCCACAGTTCGGAACGCAAAGTTCAACGCACTGGGGGAGATCGTGAGACATATGGCGGACACTTGGGCAGTCGTCTTGGCCGGGGGCGATGGCAGCCGGCTGCGCAAATTGACCACGAATCCGGACGGCCTCGTCGTACCGAAGCAGTATTGTTCCCTCGAGCGCTCCTCCTGCCTCCTGCAAGACGCTCTCTCGCGCGCTTCATCGGTGGCATTGTCATCGCATGTATGCACCGTCGTCGCCGCGCAACATCGACAGTGGTGGACTTCCGCGGCGGCCGGCCTCAACCCGTCCAATGTCTTTGTGCAGCCACGAAATAAGGGTACCGGTTTCGGCATCTTACTGGCGCTACTGACACTCGAGATGCGCAATCCCGGGGCGACGCTGGTTCTGCTCCCGGCGGATCATTACTTCCGAGAGGAGGAACCGATCACGAGAGTACTGCGCGTCGCAGCCAACATCGCGAGCGAGGACACGGGGTCAACGTTCTTACTGGGAGCGGAGCCCGATCATTTCGATGCCGAACTGGGGTACATCCTGCCGACGGACAAAGTGAGCGGCAAACCTGCATTCATCACGGGTTTCAAGGAAAAACCGAGTCCGGAGCATGCGCAAGAATTGATGGCGCTCGGTGCTCTGTGGAACCTGTTTATTTTGGTGGGCTCGGTAAAGTGTTTGCTGGAATTATTTGCCGAGGATCATTCCAATGTGATCGCCCGGATGCGCGCGGCGGTGAGACAGCATGCGGCGGGTCACCCCGATGCCCTGGATGCGTTTTATGAGAGCATCGAGCCCATCGACTTCTCGGCCGACATTCTGGAAGTTCAGGCCAATCGACTGCAGGTGATCAGAGTTCCGCACTGTGGCTGGACCGATTTGGGGACTCCGGAGCGCGTCGAGGCCACGATCCGCAGCATGCCGGCGCCCGGGGTGGGGCGCCGCCAAGCGCGGGCGAAACCATTATTCTTCGATCTCGGGGCTCAGTTTCGCGACCTGTCGACCGTGGCATCGGTGTAGTCATCCGCCGACGCCGCGAGTGCGCGCGCGCCCACATCAACTGAAGCCGAATTCCCGCGGATCGGTTTCGGGGAACTGAGATAGATTTTGAAGGTATTCTAACCGCGCTCGTTCACGACGTTTCTTTTAGGGAGCCAATCAGTGACAAGAAATCCGCCCAGCCGCGTGAAAGAGGGAAGTCCCGCGGCGCATGGCGCCATTTGGGATGGGCACGGCACCAATTTCACGTTGTTCTCAGCTCACGCCAGCAAAGTCGAAGTGTGTTTGTTTGACTCGGCCGGCACAAAGGAGCTGGAACGCATCGCGCTGCCCGAATACACGGATCAAATCTGGCATGGCTACATCCCGGACGTCGCGCCCGGTTCGGTGTACGGCTATCGGGTTCACGGTCCGTATGCGCCGCAAGAGGGCCATCGATTCAATCCGAACAAATTGCTCCTGGATCCTTATGCGCGCGCCCACACCGGCGCACTGACTTGGGCACCCGAGTGCTTCGGCTATACCTTGGGCGCCGCGGACGAGGATCTATCGTTCGACGAGCGTGACAGTGCTCCCTTCGTGCCCAAGTGCGTGGTCGTCGATCCTAATTTCGACTGGAAAGGGCAGCCTCGATCCCGCGGACTCTCCTGGGACCGCACGATCATCTATGAAATGCACGTCAAGGGATTTACCAAGAATCACCCCGCCGTGCCCGAAGACTTGCGAGGCACCTATGCGGGTCTCGCCGCGCAACCGGTGATCGATTACATCAAGAGCTTGGGCGTCACCTCGGTCGAACTGCTGCCGGTTCATGCGTTCGTCGATGACAGCTACTTGCTCGAGAAAGGCTTGGTCAACTACTGGGGCTATAACAGCATCGGCTTTTTTGCGCCGGATACCCGCTATGCGTCGGCGCCCGAACAGACGCTGCGAGAATTCAAGGAAATGGTCGCTCGCTTTCACGACGCCGGCCTGGAAGTGATCATGGACGTCGTCTACAACCATACGGCGGAAGGCAATGAACGCGGGCCCACACTCTCTTTCAAGGGCATCGATAACGCCTCGTACTACCGGCTGCTCCCGGATGACAAGCGGTTCTATATCAACGACACGGGCACGGGTAACACACTCAATTTGTCGCATCCCAATGTCATCGAGATGGTGACGGACAGCTTGCGCTATTGGGTGAACGAGCTTCACGTGGACGGATTCAGATTCGACTTGGGGACCATTCTCGCCCGGGAGCCGGATGGCTTCGACAATCAGAGCGGATTTCTCAAGGTCTGCACCCAGGATCCCGTGCTGCGCACCGTCAAGCTGATTGCAGAACCGTGGGATTGTGGTCCCGGCGGATACCAGGTGGGCGGTTTTCCGCCGGGATGGGCGGAGTGGAACGACCGCTTTCGCGACACCGTGAGAGATTTTTGGAAGGGACAATCCGCGGCGGCGGATTTAGCCAAGCGCCTGTGCGCGTCCGGCGACGTGTTCAATCGATTGGGGCGCCGCCCGTGGGCCTGCGTCAATTTTGTCACAGCTCACGATGGCTTTACGTTGAACGACATCGTGACGTACAACGACAAACACAATGAAGCCAACGGCGAAGACAATCGCGACGGCAGCAACGATAACCGGTCCTGGAATTGTGGCGCGGAGGGTCCGACTGACGATCCCGCCATCAATCAGCTTCGAGAGAGGCAGATCCGCAATATGTTGGCGACGCTGCTCCTGTCGCAAGGGACGCCGATGCTGCTCGCGGGCGACGAATTCGGCCGCACCCAAAACGGCAACAACAATGCCTATGCCCAGGATAACGAAATCAGTTGGCTGAATTGGGAACTCGACGACAAAGGCCGGTCCCTGATGGCTTTCGTAAAAAAGCTCTGCGCGCTGCGCCACAAGTATCCGGTTCTGCGGCGCAATCTATTCCTGACCGGGAACGAGGATGCGGAGCTGGGGATCAAGGATGTCACGTGGATCAACGCCAATGGCACGGAAATGCAGCACATCGATTGGGCCGATCCCGCCATGCGATGTTTCGGAATGCTCATCGATGGGCGCGCGCGCCCCACGGGAGTGCGTCAGCGCGGGACTGAAGCGGCAATGCTCATTGTCTTGAACGCGCATCACGATCTGGTCGAATTTACGCTGCCCCTGTTCGAGGGTGGAACGCACTGGATCTTGGAACTCGATACCAATGTGACCGACGAGCTGCCGAAGTATCAGGGCGGCCCCGGCGAGCGTTATGGAGTCACGGGACGGTCGCTGGCGCTATACATCGGCGCAACACCGACCGCATGAGGGATCCTCCTGTTGTAACATGACGATACAATCCTCGTCGTCAGGCTCCGCAACCAATGTCACTCCCGCTGCGATCGATCGCGCGTTTATTGCTGGTCTTGCTGATCCTCTGCGCGCCTCCATACGCCGTCGATGCCGCAGGCACGCCACCCACCCGGACCGCGACGATCATGGACGACTATTTCAAGATGCCTGCCGGATCGGTGGCCGTTCCGAATGGTTGGAAGTTTGCCGGCACCGTGCTCCGGGTTCCCGGCTGCCACGGCAACCCGTTCCTATCCCTCGAGTTCTCCGTCGCGAGTCCGGATGGATTGACTGCGGTGGCGGCGCTCCCCGGCGCCACCTGGCAGTACTCGACCAGTCCGCAGATGCAGAACATCATGGCTCACAATGGCTGCCCCGGCGTGAATATTCAGACCGCCGCGGACTTCCTCGCCGACATCGTGGTTCCCAACCTTCATCCCGGCGCCACCATCATCAAAGTCGCGCCCGGCGGAGCCCTGATTCAGGAAACCATCAAGAACCTGCAGACGGGGGCCCAGGCGGCCAACCAGAGACCTTCCATCACGGGGGCGGTGGTCCGCATCCAGTATTCCCGCGGCGGCCATATCCTCGAAGAAGAACTCAGCAGCGTCGTCAGTTGCTCGGTGCTGCATTCCATGGCGATGTTTGCCTCACCGGCGTCCACCACGACGACCTGCAGCACCTACGGTATCAGCGCGGCGCGCGCCCCATCGGGTCATCTCGATGAGTTTCTGAGCGGCCCCGAGTTCGGCCAGGTGTTGAGCTCGGCGAAGACCGACAACGTGTGGTTTCATCGGATGATCAGCGAGCAAAATGCCCGCTTCCAGAGCGCCACCGCCGATTTTAATCGCATCGCCGCCGGCAATCTTGCCGAACTCAAGGCAGAAGGCGATGCCCGCGTCGAGCGGGCTCAAGCCTTTGATCATCAGCTGGCCGCCTCAACACAGAGTTCGATGAACAATGCCCAGGCGGCACAGAATGCGCGCACCGCCGCGGCTCACCGGGTCGTCAACTTTGCGTCGGACCGGGGTGATTTCATAAACCCCGCGACCGGACAGGTGTTGAACCTTGATTACAACGCCAACCACTCATGGGGCTCGAGCGACGGACGCAACGTGGTACTCAACTCCGACGCGACGTATGACCCCAATGGCTCCGTCAATCCTGTCCAGTCGAGCTGGGTCGAACTCATACCCAAGAACTGACGCGCACAGAGCAGGCCCCTGCGCGCCAACCGGCTTGCCTCGATCCTGTGGACGACGCTCGCGGCGCAGGGCACTATTGCCGGCAAACGAGACATTACCTTGGGGGCGCAGCAGCTGATGGCGTTCGACTTCCTTCTTCGTGAAACCGACGTGCTTCACTTCGCCCAAGGCGCGACAATATTCAAGGCGGGCGACCCGGCGGATTGCATGTTCGGAGTGGTGGAAGGAAGCGTCGACATCGAACTTGGGGGCAGGGTGGTCGAAAGAATCGGGCCTCGAGGGATATTCGGCGAAATGGCGTTGATCGACGGCAAAACCCGTAGCGCCACGGCGATCGCCGGCACGGACTGCAGATTGGCAGTCATCAATGAAAAGCGCTTTTTGTGGCTGGTCGAACAGACGCCGCGTTTCGCGTTGCAGATGATGCAGGTCATCACCCAACGGCTGCGGCGCGCTGGGCCGCCCTAGCGGTAGCAGCCCTCAGAACCTCATTTCAGGGCGCCGAGACCAAAGCCGACACGCCCACTTTCTTCCCGGACTTGACGCCCCAATGTTTTAACGAGGAGCGTCCCGGCGCGCGTGGAATCTGTCAAATACCGCAATTGGGACCCCGGTAGGTGCATTGCGCCCACGCGCAGCCAGCAGATTTCACTTGAAAATAAAAACGACACCTGTCATTTTAATATCCATGGACGAAAACGAGCGATCTCCGTGCGGGTTCAAACCTGGTCGACCCCGCCGCGGCACGGAATCGGAGCGCATGGATGTATTGATTCACGCGGCTACACGGATATTTCTCAAAGAAGGGTATGGTTTTGCAAGCATCGACAAGATTGCCAACGAAGCGGGTATTTCCACGCGCACCATCTATCAGCGCTTCAAGAACAAGGCGGATCTTATGGTAGCGGTCGTCAACCGGCTCATGGATCGCGATATGGCGCAGATGTTCGAACGCCAGGAAATCGACCACATGGAGCCCGTCGCGGCGCTGTCCTTGATTGCGCAGACGGTCGTCAATCGTTTCTGCGATTCGGATTCCGCCGCGCTCTTCAGGATCATCGCCACCGAAGCGCAACGCTTCCCCGAACTCACCGCCAAGGTGCGCCGTACCACCCGCATGCGCTTCGAGAATACCCTCGCGGCTTACTTCAAGCGCCAAACCGAACGCGGCGTGTTCGCGCTCGCCGATCCGGATGGCGCCGCGACCCTGTTTTTTCACCTCATCGCCGCGGAAATGCAGGATTGCCTGCTTTACGAAGCTGAGGGTGCCATCGGCAAGGTGGACTGGCCGCGCCACATCAACGGCGCCGTGCAGTTATTCCTCTACGGCGCGACGCCGCGCCCGGGCGGCCAGGGAATCCCGCTGTGATAGACAACACGGATCAATCGGCCCCACGTCCGGCGCCCACGCTGCTGCGCATGCTGTTATCCGCCGGCGCTCTGATGAGCACTCTGCTCACGGGCTGCGCCGTGGGTCCCAATTTCAAGACCCCGAAAGCCCCCGAGGCCACCGGCTACGTGCCCGGTGCATTGCCGGCGGCGACGGGTGCGACCGCTGCGCCGGGCGGCGAGGCCCAGCGTTTCATCTCCGGGCAGGATATCCCCGGCCAGTGGTGGACCTTGTTCCAATCGCCGCAGTTGAACGAGCTCATCGACCGCGCGTTCGCGCACAATCCCACCCTGACCGCGGCGCAGGCGGCGCTGCGCGAAGCGAATGAAACACTCGCGGCGCAGCGGGGCGCCTACTACCCGACGGTCACGGGCAGCTACCAGGCCGAGCGCGAAAAGAGCTCCGGAGCCGCCTTCGGCGTACCGGCGTTCGGCAGCCTGCTTTACACGCTCAATAGCGCGTCGGTGAACGTCTCGTATGGGATCGACGTGTTCGGCGGCACGCGGCGCCTGGTCGAGGAACAGCAGGCGCAGAGCGACTACCAACGCTTCGTGCTCGAGGCGAGCTACCTCAGCCTCACCGCGAACATCGTCACGACGGCCGTGAACGAGGCCTCGTTGCGCGCGCAGATCAAAGCCACCGAAGAAGTCGCCGATTCTCAACAGAAGCAGCTCGACATCGTGAGGCGCCGCGTCGAAGTGGGCGGCGCATCGCGCGCCGACGTCGCTCAGCAGCAGGCGACCCTGTCCAACACGCTCGCGACCCTGCCGCCGCTGCGCACCCAGCTCGCGCAATATCGCAACCAGCTCGCCACCTATGTCGGCGCATTGCCGGCCGACTACGATAGCGGCGCATTCACCCTCGATTCCTTGACGCTGCCGGCGGATCTGCCGGTGAGCCTGCCGTCCAAGCTGGTCGAGCAACGGCCGGACGTGCAAGAATATTCGGCGCAGCTCCACCAGGCCACGGCAGCGGTCGGGGTTGCGACCGCGAACATGCTGCCGCAGTTCACGCTCACCGCGAGCTACGGCGGCGAGGCGGCGAAATTCTCCGACATGTTCAATCCGACCTCGAACGTCTGGAGCCTCGTCGGCGGGCTGACCCAGCCGATTTTCGAGGGCGGCAAGCTGCGCCATCAGCGCAAAGCCGCGATCGCGGCGGCGCAGGAGGCCGCGGCAAATTACAAAGCCACGGTACTGTCCGCGTTTCAAAACGTCGCCGATACGCTGGTCGCCCTGCAAGGCGATGCCGAGGCCTTCGCGGCGAGCGAGGCGGCGGAACGCGCCGCCGCCGAGAGCCTGAAACTCGTTCAGGCCCAGTACACCAGCGGGGGTGCGAGCTATACGCAAGTGTTGAGCTCGGAGCAAACCTACCAGAGCGCGGCGATCACGCTCGTCAAGGCGCGCGCGCTGCGCTACGCCGACACGGCCGCCCTGTTTCAAGCCTTGGGCGGCGGCTGGTGGAACCGTAGCGACGACAAATCCGATTCATCCGATTGCTGCAAGGGGTCAATGTGAGCACTGTAGAACCGATCAAGCGACCGGGGATGGTCAAGCCGATGATCATCATGCTGTTGATCGTGGCGCTGTTGCTGTTCGCCATCGGCGGGTGGCAGGCATTCATCGGCAAGATGATCAAACAAGGCATGGCCGCGGCATTCTCGGCGCCGCCCACGGTGGCGACCGCCACGGCGGTCGAATCGAGCTGGCAGGCGCACACGCAGGCGGTGGGCAGCCTGCGCGCGGTCAAAGGCGCGGACCTCGCGGCCCAGGCATCCGGCGTGGTCGATGAAATCAGCTTCGAATCGGGCAACGATGTCTCGAAGGGTGCGGTCTTATTGCGTCTGCGGCCCAATGACGATCCCGCCAAACTCGCGCAACTCGAGGCGACGGCCACCCTGTACGAGCAGACCTTGAAGCGCGACCAGGAGCAGTTGGCGGCGCAGGCGATCAGCCAGGCAACCGTCGATACGGACGTCGCCAACCTCAAATCTGCCAAGGCCCAGGTCGCCGCGCAACAAGCGCTGATCGAAGAGAAAGTCGTGCGTGCGCCGTTCGCGGGCCGCTTGGGGATACGGCAGGTCGACGAAGGCCAGTATCTGACGGGCGGCACGACCGTCGTGACCTTGCAGCAGCTCGACCCGATCTACGCGGACTTCTACCTGCCGCAGCAGGAACTGGCGAGTATCCAACGTGGCCAGACGGTGAGCGCGCACATCGATGCCTATCCCGGCGTGAACTTCGCCGGCACGATCACCTCGATCAATTCCAAGGTCGATGCGACGAGTCGCAACGTACAGGTGCGGGCGTCCTTCCCGAACGCCGATAAGCGGCTGACGCCGGGAATGTATGCGACGGTCGAGGTCGACAAGGGCGCGGCGCGTAACCTCATCACCCTGCCTCAGACGGCGATCTCCTACAATCCTTACGGCGATGTGGTCTACGTGGTCGAAAAGAGCGCCGCGGACGACAAGGGTCAGACGAAATTGGTCGTTCAGCAGCGTTTCGTACGTCTCGGCCCGACGCGCGGCGATCAGGTCGCGGTGGAGAGCGGCGTCGCGGCCGGCGACGTGGTGGTGACCGCCGGTCAGATGAAGCTGCACAACGGGTCGCCCGTGGTCGTCAACAACAGCGTGACGCCGACCGACAATCCCGCCCCGAACCCGCCGAACCAATAGGCGCGAGGAAGCTTCCCGTGAATTTCACCGACATATTCATCCGTCGCCCGGTCCTCGCGAGCGTCGTCAGCCTGTTGATCCTAGTCGTCGGCGTACGCTCCTTCGGCTCGTTGCAGGTGCTCGCCTACCCGAAGACGGAAAACGGCATCGTGACGGTAACTACCTCGTTTCCGGGCGCAGACCCCGATGCGCTGGCGGGCTTCATCACGACGCCGATCGAGCAGGCGGTTGCGCAGGCGAACGGCATCGACTACATGACCTCGACCAGTGCGAACAATACGAGCACGATCACGGTCAATCTGCGCCAGAACTACGACACCTCCAAAGCCGCGGCCGAAATCAACATCAAGGTCAATTCGGTGCTGAACCAGCTGCCGGCCGGCGCGCTGCAGCCCGCGATCACGGTCAAGGTCGGGCAGACCACCGACGCGATGTATCTCGGCTTCTCGAGCAAGGAACTCGAGCCGAATCAGATCACCGACTACATTCAGCGCGTCGTCCAACCCCGGCTGCAGGCCGTCCCCGGCGTGCAAACGGCCGAACTCTTGGGCGCGCAATACTTTTCGCTGCGTGCCTGGTTGGACCCGAAGAAACTGGCCGGCTATGGCCTGACGGCAAGCGATGTCTCCACCGCGCTGACCGCGAATGACTATATTTCCGCGATCGGCAACACCAAGGGCCAGATGGTGCAGGTCACCCTGGTGTCGACGACCAACCTGCACAGCCTCAGTGAGTTCAAGAATCTCGTCATCAAACAGGTGAACGGCGGCGTGATCCGCCTGAGCGACGTGGGCACGGTCGAGTTGGGAGCCGACAGCTACGAGGCGAACGTTGCCTTCGACGGCCGCAACGGCGTATTCGTCGGCATCCAGGTGGCGCCCAGCGCCAACTTGCTGACCGTGGCGAACGGCGTCAAGGCCATCTTCCCCGACATCAAGACCCAGCTGCCGCAGGGACTGAACGGCCAGATCATCTACGACAGCACGGACTACGTGAACCAGTCGATCGGCGAGGTCGCGACGACCCTGATCGAGGCGCTGGTGATCGTCATGCTCGTGATCTTCGCGTTCTTGGGTTCGCCGCGCTCCGTGCTGATCCCGATCGTGGCGATACCGCTCTCGCTGGTCGGCACGTTCGCGATCATGCTCGCGCTCGGGTTCTCGATCAATCTGCTGACGCTGCTCGCTCTGGTGCTCGCGATCGGTCTCGTCGTCGACGATGCCATCATCGTCGTCGAAAACGTCAATCGCCATCTCGAGCAGGGCATGCGGCCGATCGCGGCGGCGGGCCAGGCCGCACGGGAATTGGGCGGTCCGATCATCGCGATGACGGTCGTGCTGCTCGCCGTGTTCGTGCCGATCGGCTTCCAAGGCGGCCTCACGGGCGCGCTGTTCGTGGAATTCGCCTTCACCTTGGCGGGCGCCGTGACGGTTTCCGCGGTCATCGCCCTCACCCTGTCGCCGATGATGTGTTCGCGGCTGCTGAAGCCGCACCAGAAGGACGCAACCGACTGGGAATCCCGCCTCGTGCGCAACATCGACACGCGCTTCGGGCGGGTGCGCAACTGGTATCAACGGCGTCTCGAGAGCGTGCTGCGCTACACTCCGGTGATCGCGGTATTCGTCGTCGTGGTGCTGTTCAGCATCTACTATCTCTACAGCAGTTCGCACAGCGAACTCGCGCCCCAGGAAGATCAGGGCTTCGTGCTCATGCAGCCGACGCCGGCGCCGAACGCGTCCTTGCAGCAAAAGATCCAGAACGACAACGCTCTGTTCAAGATCATCACGGACCTCACGCATCCTCAGCACATATTCCAGATCGACTCACCCGCGCAGAACATCACCGGTGTCGCACTTCAGCCGCTCGGCAAGCTGCGCAAGATGGGCTCGAACGATATCCAACAGGCGCTGCAGCAGAAAACGGGCGGCATCGCCGGAGCGCGGGTCGCCGTGTTCCAGCCGCCTTCTCTGCCGGGCGGCGCGATCGGTCTGCCGATCCAGTTCGCCATCCAGAGCACCGAACCGCCGGCCCGATTATTCGAAGTATCGAGCACCTTCCTCGATCAGGCGCGCCAGAGCGGCCTGTTTGCCTTCATCGACTCGGATCTGAAAATCGATCAACCTCAGTCCGTGATTACGATCGACCGCGACAAGGCGGCGCAATTGGGATTGACCATGACCCAGGTCGGCAACGCACTCGGCGGCCTGCTGGGCGGCAACTACACCAACTACTTCAGCATGGACACGCGCTCCTACAAAGTGATCCCGCAGGTCAATCGGATCTCGCGCCTGAACGTCGAGCAACTGATGGACTATCCCGTTGCGACGGTCGGCGGCGTGCCGGTCCCGCTCTCCTCGATCGCCTCGATCCGTTCCGAGACCGTGCCCGAGTCCTTGAACCACTTTCAGCAGGTCAGTGCGGCCACCATCACCGGTGTGACCGTGCCCGGAGTCTCCCTGGACGACGGCATCAAGAAGCTGCAGCAAATCGCCAAGGAGACTTTGCCGGCCAACTACACCGTCGACTACGGCGGCCAGGCGCGCCAGTTCGTCCAGGAATCGGGCGGCATCATGGTGACCTTCGCGCTCGCGATCATCATCGTATTTCTCTCCCTCGCAGCCCTGTTCGAGAGTTTCCGCGATCCGTTCGTGATCCTGATCTCGGTGCCGATGTCGATCGCCGGCGCCCTGATCTTCATTGCGCTCGGCATCAATCACGCGACGGTCAACATCTATACCGAAGTCGGGCTGGTCACGCTCATGGGTCTGATCAGCAAGCACGGCATCTTGATCGTCGAAGTCGCCAATGCCCAACAGGAACTCGGCAAGTCGAAATACGATGCGATCATCGAAGCGGCGGGCGAGCGGCTGCGCCCCATCTTGATGACCACGGCCGCGATGGTCTTGGGTGTTCTGCCGCTGGTTTTCGCCAGTGGCGCCGGCGCCGCTTCCCGTTTTGCCATCGGACTCGTGATCTCGACCGGTCTGTCGATCGGCACGCTGTTCACGCTGTTCGTCGTTCCAGGCGTTTACATG
>Ga0209611_10000680_pt1 | contig 52977 bp, 36 predicted proteins | sample S1TSphgellanicum_3_FD_187693 | JGI IMG/M metagenome (GOLD analysis project Ga0209611, IMG submission 187693) | Host-associated microbial communities from peat moss isolated from Minnesota, USA - S1T2_Fc - Sphagnum magellanicum MG (SPAdes) (version 2) | ecosystem: Host-associated > Plants > Peat... | reverse complement strand
ATCGTGTCCATTAGTTCGTTGATAAGTTTCTCTTTTCATTTTCAAAGGTGGGATAGGTCTTGTTTCTATGGAGGTTATCATCTTGCAATGTACTTGAGAGTTAGGAAATTGTCCCAATCATTACATCCATATTTTTGTAGGATGGCCATCCATTTTTATTGTGATTTATAGGGGCTAGTTGTTTAGGTCCACTTTCATTTTAGGCTCACTTTAGGTGGACTTGCAACCTTCTACCTCCAATTGTTCAAACTTTCATCCTTTCATTCGAGCAATTGTAAAAAAAACAAAAAAAGAATTGTCTTTAGGAAAACATCTCAGATAATGTGCATGAACATTCATTTTGAAACATAATCACAAAGTTGTTTTCAAATTATCATTGTGTTCAACTATGATCTTATGTAGGTGAAGCTCGAGTGCTTGGCCTTTTGCCCACCCAATCACTCATCTTTTAAGATGGCCTTTGACATTATTTTTTTCAACACTACACATTAGATAGATTGGGTCTCCCCCATCTTACGGCTTGTGATCAATTTCAATACATATGTGACCAACTTATAAATTTGACATGGATACATCTATTTTGTTGTTGCATGACGTAAAGTGCATTGTCACACATGATTTAGTTTAGGATTTTTTCAACTCCATTGTTGGGTTCCATGTTTTGCGCAAGCAAACTCATATTCTTTCGATGTCATCTTTTTAATCATCATGGCAATGAGTGGATATTGTGTTTAAAAAGATAATATTCACACTTTGGTAGATCTAGTCATTGTTGACCCAAATCTTATTTCGAAAGTTGTTTTTCCCTGAGAAGTGATGATGATGATCCAACTCAGAGGTTATGTCATATTGTGATCAACACCTTAAGGATGATTTCATCCTTCTAATAATAGACACATTTGAATGTTTACACTAGTAGATTGACAACTTCCTCCATTGATGTGCCAACATGGCATGGTTGACGAAAGGCCTTTTATGTCCTCTTTCGATTTTACATTCATTTTATAGGCAAAGGGTCTTGGTGACTCTTTATAGAGTTTAGGCTAGCACTACCTTATGACGGGCAGTTGTGGCAATAGGAGAAGCTTCTTCTAAGCTTCATGTCCTTCCAAGTTTTTCACCCATCTCCTTTCATAACTTGCTTCGTGCTACTGGTGATAGGTTTAGATCTTAAGTTATTTAATTTCTCCTCTTAGGGCTCCCCATTGTGTGTTTTGTGCTTTCATGTGTGGTATTTTGATTGGACTTTGAACCTTTTTTTTTCCCCTTTTCTTGGTCCCTTGCTGGGTGGTTTTCCTTCATTTATTTATTTAACCTTTTGAGGCTTGCAACACTAAGCACTTGATTTTGTGAGTCACATTTATAAATTTTCAATCTGAAAAAATAATGTTTTTCTATGTAAGCTTGATAAGGTACCCAGTTCCTTTGGGAACAGCAACCTCAAGGGATCCAACTGCTGACTCCCTTGTCTTAAGTATTTGTTGGTGTATCTAAATGTCAGCTGTGGATCTGAAAGTCGCTGAACTGTTGATTCTCAGGTCCTTATGCTCAACAAACAGACAAGAGACATCTGGCTGCAATTGGTGACAGAATAAAGATATAAAATACATGAGGACAGATGCAATAAAGACTTATATTATTATTATTTATTTATTTAGTTTTACTCACATTTAATATTACATTATTTTCACTAAATAAAATCTATAGTACTCAAAAGAAAAAGAAAAAAACTATTTAACCACAGAGGAAACAAGAAAACCCAACACATTTATATCCCAGAGATATCTTTGAGAAAAGAAATATCAAATCATTTGTGATCAAACGTTGACACAAACTATATTCTGAAAAAACAAGAATCTATAAAAGGGTCCAGAAGTAGAAAAGGGTAGGAACTAAGTCCCAGTTACATTGTTACAAGATAGATGTGGAAGACCTTAATGGAGATCCTAACTCAACTGCTTGTAACAAGACGGAGATGGGAATTGGAGGTGAGTTTGGAAGGGGGGATGGTGAGAGATGACTAAACAACCCATTGGTACTATTTGATTTAGGATGGAAAATGCTTGCATCATTTGGATTGTAATGGAAACTTGATGACGACCGAGATTGATCAAGACAGAAAGAGAGGAACCTAAGGCTTTTTCATGATAAGAAATGATTTGCCTCCCTTTTATTTCTTACAAAAGCTTTAAGTTCTAAATTACTAAGTATTTTATGACTCTAAGTTACTATGTACTTTTGATAAAAAAGTGTTTGAAGTTTTACTTATATATGACCATTTGAAGTGAATGTAGAGTCATTTGCTCAAAGGCATTGCTCAATAAACTAAGTACCTAAACATCATTACTGTAGCAGATATTTTCCCCAGCATCTCTAAAGGACATCTTTCCAGATCCTTAGAGATGCTGGGAAAAATGTGAACTGGAATTGTGTACCCATCTCCATTTTTCAAACATTGTAAACACAAGGTTTCTGATGGTCAAATGTCGAAAGTTTTTTTTTTTTTTTTTCGTGTGAACTTGTTGCGCAACTAATTTCTTCGTTCAAAACCAGTTGTTCTAATTTAGATGAATATTCAATATATAAATTTACTGAAAATTTTATATCTTCCACACCTTAGGTCCTAAACTTTAAAAATCACCTCCATTAATCCTTTACTTGTTAAGGGCTTTCCAATAATATCAAATGCACAACTCAATTTCTTTGCAAATTTTCATTTTTATTTATTTTATTTTAAAAATAAAAATACTCAATATACCACTAACTCTAGTGTGTACTGTAGTAAATCTAAAACATTACAAAACCACCTTGGTGCACTCTGTACTGATCATGAGCTTTCCAAGGGGGCTCCTGGTTTGGGATATCTTAGTGGAACAAACAAAACAAGCAAACTACCTTAGATGTCGAACAAGAAAAGCAAGCTAAGTAACAACATCATTCCCATACCGACTTCTCTAGGGTCTAGACACAGTTACGGACTTTCTAGAATCGTCAGGAGGAGAAAATTGCTGCATTTTTCACATGAAGATTCTTCACATTCACTTTTTGTCGGGCAGTTTCTGTTCAGTCCAAGGGCCCTCCCTTCCTTCCTGCCCCTGCCCTTCCTTCCCCGCAACCCATTAATTGTTGGGGGACCATGTCTCTGGCCCCTCAACACAGCCCAACCACAAACTTTTTGGTTCGGTCCTGGACAAAGCACACTGACAAACTATAACGAGCTTTGGGGGGTGACTTGATGACTTGTCTCTTGATTCACACCTCAACTATATTGCATATCAAGCTGCCCATATCTCAGTCTGTGTTTTGGATGAAAAATGATTTGCATCCAACTGCAACTCAATAGGTTATGGATGTTAAGGATGTTGGTATTGTTGGGTAATTGACTCGTGGCCCCATTATATTTATTTTTTTCCGGTAACCAGTGCCCTCTCATTGCTCACCTAGTCTATAGTGGTGGGCATAGGTTTAGGAATTTTATTGGTAACTAGTTTCTGTGTTTCTATTCACACACTTTTATGAGTGTTTTCTTAAGCATGATAGGCAACTATTTATTGGCTCTAATTTGGGTGTTATCAGTGTCATTTTTAATGTAAATTGACATAATGAAGGTGCTTGAAATATGAATCAGCGGTCACAAACTGGTTACACTTTGAGTATATGCCCTGAAAGAACCCCATTACTGAAACAAGCCCCCAGAAGAACCCTTTACCCCTAACAAAGGGACTGGTTGCCCCTACTAGGGCCATTTTATAAAGAACCCAATACCACTTAATGGAACAGTATGTGACATAGTGGGCTTGCTGTGCTTGTGGTATGCTTGAAAACAGGTTCCCGAATGAACAAAACAATAGCGCACCTGTACTGGGCCCGTTCCCTAAAGAACTAGTCACCACCCAACAAAATAGCAGCTCGCCCTACCAGGCCCAGTTCCTAGTCCAATAATGGTATCGAAATGAATTGTGGGGTTTGCGACCGGAGAAAATTAAATGGGCACATGGATGTCAAGATAGAAAAAATTTACTTTTGAGTGCGGACTGAATAGTTGGTTGTGACGCATGAAATTGTACAAAATTAAATGGGCATATCGGTGTCGAGATAAAAATAATTTACTAATGGGTGTCAACTGAGTCATCAGCTCAGGGCATGATGAAGGGGCGAATCCCTGAACCTGTCGAAACAGGGGGTGTAGTGTAGTATAGTATAGTGCCTTGTAACAAGCAAGCTGGGGGCATGTGGGACGAGGGGACATGGAAAATTCCCCAACCTGTCAAAACATGGGGTGCATCCTAGCGCCACTAAACTAGGTATCTCAGGGCATGATGGAGGAGGGGACATGCGAACCGGTTCAAACATGGGGTGCAGAGTAGCGCCACTAAACAAGCAAAGCTCTGGGCATGATGGAGGAGGGGACGTGGAAAATCCCCCGAACCGGTCCAAACATGGGGTGCAGAGTAGCGCCACTAAACAAGCAAAGCTCGGGGCATGATGGAGGAGGGGACGTGGAAAATCCCCCGAACCGGTCGAAACATGGGGTGGCCTACATCGTAGCCTAGCGCCACGAAACAAGCCAAGCGGGAAAGAGAAAAGGACAAGAGACCCCAAAATTAAAAAAACAAACAAAATTGCTGCGCTTCTCGACGACGTAAGTACGTGTCGCAATACTTGGAAGCTGCGCGCAGGGGATCGCGCCATCGCCTCGCACACACACGCGATGCGTTGACACAAAAAACTTAGCACAATAGGCAGTAGTTCTTGTAGCTCTTGTTTTTGCTATCCCATTCGTCAAATTTCCAGCTTGGGGAGGAACATTTGTGAAGTGTGTTTTGCTTGATTCGTTTGTTTGTTGTCATCCCTTCTCAGCTGCGATTTTGATGTGTATGTGTTTTGTGTCTCATGGCCTCGAAGAATTACAGTAGCTTGACACATTCACAGCAGCCGCCTCTTTTCGACAAAGACACCTACGCTTATAATCCGTCAAACTCAAAGTTCAATCCTTCTATGGGGATCATTATCGTGGCTTTGGGTTCCACGCTGATATTCCTGGCTTTCTTCACCGTTTACGTGCGTAGGTGTGCCATAGCGCATGCGGAACAAGACTTGTCGAGTGCTGCCGCCGGCAATCCCAGGTCTTCCACCTCGCGACAACCCAAAGGACTGGACAAATCTGTGGTGGAGTCACTGCCGGTAGTGCATTTCAAGGATTTGAATTTCCAGCATGTGCTGGACGAGAAGGTGGACGGTGGCCATGGGAAAAACGAGAACGATGATGTGCATCGCGAGTGTGCAGTATGCTTGAGTGAGTTCGAGACAGAGGATAGCTTGCGGCTGCTGCCCAAGTGCAATCACGTTTTTCATTTGGAGTGCATCGATGTTTGGTTCCGCTCGCACTCCACGTGCCCGCTTTGTCGCGCCAGCCTCGTTCCTACTACAGATGTTCAGCAAGTGCCCGATGCAGGAGCGAGGCTGGATCAAGCTGAATCCGTGGTTATCGAGCCTGAGCAGGAGCGAGAAGGGGATGGAGGTCAGGGGGTTTTGCAGGTTCCCTTCGAAGTGGTAGTAGTGACCATTGATGGAGGCGATGTGGGGGACAGCGCACGGGAGCAAGAACAGGAAGCTGCGCAGCTTGCGGTGCCGGTTGCAGCTCCGACTCGAAGTGGGATCGCTACAGAAGGTAAAATTCGAAATCAATGGAGAGGAGGAATTTCTGAAAGTTTTTCTTCTCTAGGATCTCTCTCGCTCGCTCTTGAAACATGTTTTTTGTGCTGGAGAAGAAGTCTTGAGACACAAGGAGCTCTTGGATGATTCCCTTGTCTAACTTTACCTCCAAGAATAGACTACAAACGTAGACCGATTTTCCCTTTGACATTGGTTCTAAGATGGATTTCTAAACAGGATAACTGATAACTTTCTCACATTTCACAGAGTTGTACGAGAGCTCCCTGTGAGAGGATCTTGAGGTTTTCCTGAAGGATTCTGATTCCTTTTTTTTGTTGGTGCAGATCATGACCAGAAGGACACCGCATGGTTTGCTCTGTTTCGAAATGTTCAAAGCTTCAAGAAAGCTTCTCGAGTGATGTTGCATGAGAGGGCAGGCACATCACCACCTCCTGGGTTACTACAACAACACAGCCTTGAAGCAGCACAAACAATCTCAAAGACGGTCAGGAAATCCCCATCTCCAGTAAACAAACCCATGCAACGGTCTGCCTCTCTAGATGGTGATGGCAAGTCCATCAAAGATTTCTTCAGTAGCAGCAACAACCTCCTCTCCCCCAGAATTGAATCTCAGTTACATCCTGTGCCAGCTGCTGCTTTGAACCTTGCAACCATGATGAATCTCCCTACAACGTCAAATCCTGATTTCCAACAAGCATGTTCATCATATTCAGGGCTCGAGTTTTTGAGAACTGGCATAAGCTTGAATTCTGCAGAGAAGGCCCACCTTTCAGAGTCACAACGAATCAGGTCAAATTCTGAGCATTGGGTGCATATTGAATTGGATGATGCTCCGGGACTGGAGTCTTCTTGTGGTGTTGGGCCTTCTTCAAGCACAAAACCAGTGCAACAACAGATTTTTGATAGCAAGAGCCCAATCATCAGTAGCAGGGGAACTGTTGAAACTGGAAGGTTGGAGAGATGGAGTTTCTTGAATCTTCAAAACTCGCTTTCTTTGCAAAGATAGTCATCTGAGCTGACAGTGGCACCCTAATTTCTTAACCCTCTTTTACTTATCATTGTGGATTTCACACATCCCAACTTCAACCCAATTTAGAGCAGCACCCAAATCAATCACAGGGGTTTTATTGTTTGAAGCCTTCAAATTCACCTTCCACAAAGCCTTGTTATAGGCTTTGCTCAGAAGTTTTGATTTCAGGAAGGAGAATTCCCAGTGTCTTTGATCAGAGGCATCACAGGAGCTCTTGAAACGTTTCAAGCACTCTTGCATCTGTATCGGAACAGTGTCTTCACGGAAATCAGAAGCTGCTCAGAAATATGTAAAATTCCACCACCATTTTTTTCCAGGAGGTTCAGCTTTCAACAACATGCAGTTGATGCAAGGTGGTGTTTTGCAGCCCATTCCTCTTTGCAAATCACGGTCTTCCAACAGCAAAGTTCTTGTACAGGAGAACATTGGGACTTGTGGCAGTGTCCATTTGGTCTTCAAATTCATTTCTCACAAACTACTCCAGAAATGTTACTCCTTTAGAGGATATGCAAATCAAGCAAGAACTTAGGCTAAACGCATACTTTAATGTTATATTGAAGTGCATTCAGATTCCTTGAATGCTCAGACCTCCTCTCTCTCTCTTTGGAGAATGTTGATTGTCAATACTAGGGAGTGTTCAGCATTTAGCAACAGAATGTGAAGGACCTATACAGGAGAGGATTAAAATTCTCTTCAACTCAATTCTTCTGTACGGTAATTGTTTGTGAATAAATGGTGAGTGCCAGAATTTCATTTGGGTTATGGCTTGTTTTCTGCACTAATAATAATCTCAAGGAAGTGGCTGCAGAGTGTAAGTTTTTAAAGCTGTTGATAATTGTATGAAGTCAACAGGGGATATACAAGGTACAACTTTAGAGGAAGCTTCACCTTAACTGCCTAGTGGAGACGGGTGTATTCTAGATTTTCTGTATCTCTGGAACAAGTGATTTAAACAAGTTGTGGAAGCAAGTAAGGGGTGCAGAGTTATTCCTAGGCAACAAATGGCTTCTCATGATATCTCACACAACATTGATCTGTGTTGGAGGACAAGGATGGTCTTGGAGTGGAGAGAAGTGCTGCACCTAAATTGAAAAGCAAAGTTGACCCAAGACAACATGACATGGGTTTTGTCACAGAAAAATCCACAAAATTGGGGAAGATGTATTGGAAAACTTTACACATTTTCGAACCTCAGCTTAAAGCCATTGTGAACATAAAAAACCCAGCACTAAACATATTTACTTATGTTAATGCATTTGTAACATGTAATTAGTGGATTGTCAGTTGTGGTTTCTGATATTGTGGGGGTAAACTCTTTATTGCTGGCAGGGCTCCCTTTGTCTAACACAGGTAATTCACCTCTTCACAGAGACAGGTATCACCTAGATTATGACCTGTCATCAAGCATGATGCTGCAGATCTTTTCTCATCCTCCCTCATCTGCATCTGCATTTTCTGCTCCCTTAATTCTTTTCTGGCCTGGGGGAATGGTGTTTGAGTATTTTGTCAAGAATTCTAGAACTGGGAGAAATTTTTGGAAACTGCCATGAGAAAGTACAACATACTCCAAGGAAGATTGCCTGGAAATATGTGAACTAAAACTTTTGGCATGAAAAATTTTCTGGAAAGAAAAAAAGATCTGGAAAATTTCTAGAGGATCTGCAATGGTAGCAAATGGTAGGATCACAGCAGTCTAATGGAAAGCCACTAAAATGAAGCCCTGTTTCTTGTTGCATGGACAGGCACTCTCCATTGGAGACCTGTAACTGGGTTGGAAATCTGTAGGTAATTGATGTTAGGGATGTTGGGAACATTTCATATGTAAGGAACTTCCTAGGGAATTGTTAGGAACATATGGTCCAAAAAAGAGGATGACAAGTATCAACCTGCGATGATTCACAAGTTGACTCATAGCTCTACATTTGGTCCTGTTGGTGATGGGACTGTGATCACAGCTAGATGAAACAAATGTAATGAAAAGCTGCACTGGGGCAGAATCTATGATCACATCAACCTAATCGAAAGAGATCCTAAGGGTACATTTCCATGTCTTCCACTTGCCCACTATCCAACTCCAATTAATTTGGTCAAATGATGGCAAAAGGGTTTCTTTGCTCACCGCACTATTTCTCAACCCAATTTGAAAGAACCCACACCTGGCAGTTGCAGGTGTACAGAGCTAATATGACCAAGACCAAGACAGATTATTTTTACACTTTGCTTTTCAGGTTATGTGACTTACATATGTTGGTCTGGTGGGTATCTCCAGATCTGGGGGAGGGGAAGGGAGGCACCCACCAGAATAGTGAGGAATCTGCTAGAATAGTGGCCCAGTGTCTCAACATTTTACATAAAACCCCAGCTACTTGGAGTGGGGATACTAGAAATGACGAGTGAGTAAGAGATCATGGAAATGTACCTGATGAGAGTGGTTTTGTCAACCAGTCAGTGGAGTTGCAGAAACCATTTTGTACATGCCTGCAACAACAAAGCTTGAGGGTGTTAAAGGTTGCAAGGGTTCCATTTCTCAATCATGGTCAATTTTCTTAAGCAGCAAATTTTTACCGTGCCTCAAAAGACGCAAGCTTTAAGTTGAGAAATAGCACTGGGTTGGCTACCTGTCAACTTCCACCCCTCACAAATCCAGGCCCATTCCCACTACTGATTTGCTATGTGCTGTTGGTAGTTGAGTAACCCTTGCTCTGGGGCTTAAGCTGGGACCCTTGTCCTTTCTTTTTCTGTTTCACTCCCTCTCCTCCTGCTGTTGTGTTCTGCTGCAACAAAGTTTGGCTGGTTTACATTATTCAAGAGCCTCTAGTGGGTCCTTTGGAAATTGTCAGCACCAAAGTTAGGCAGGTTGACAGCATTTGAGAGCCTCCAAGTAGTGCCTCCTTTGGGAGTTGTCAGCACCAAAGTTTGGCAGGTTGACATCATTTGAGAGCCTCTAAGTAGTGGGTCCTTTGGGAAGTTTGTCAGCACCAACTTAAAACCTTTTGGAGGTGCCTAGGCTCCAATTTTTTTTTGTCTATTGAGAAGGATCAGTTGCCAACTTGGAGAGGACACCTGCTATTTGAGAGCAAACTCCTGACTGACCCCAATCCAAATCTTTTGAAACACAACAATGTGGAAGCACAGCCCTGAGCCTTGGAGATGCCCAAGACTCTGCTCCATGCATACAAATGGGTGTGTACCTGTAATCTGTTTGCAGAACAAAACATTTTATATTGCTTTGCAGGGACCAAAAAAACATTGCAGGATTCAAGTAAAGGAGCATGTTTCTCTGGATACAGGTAATGGCACCAAGCTGAATCACAAAAAGTTCTCAAGACAAGGTTAACTTCAACTGGAAGCTCCTACTATGAGGCCACCAAATGATTGTTGATTTCTTTTCAATAGGAACAAGGCTAAATACTTACTCCAAGAACAAAAGCACAACCTGCTTCACAACCATTCTCTTTGTTCAACCATACAGTCTATCACCAAGTAAACAAATAAAACTGGATCAGGTTTCTATTTAGCAATACTGTCACTTTTGGTGCTCACTGATTCATGTCGGGTACATGTTTAAGAGTACAGATGCAACTGATATAACAAAGGCATGAAGCCAAGATGTAATGCTTGGTCTTATTGTGCTCTTTAGGCTACATAATACACCCTTCACTTTTTGCCTTTGTTATCTGACAGACTCAATAAAGAAGATACCTTTGTAAAACAGAAGGCCATTCCACCTCTGAATATCATCATTTTCAAAAAGCCAGGGAAGGCTGGCTGGCCTGTTCCCACAATCCTCACAAGGTTCTCTGGAAGGGGGATTACCAGTACCACCATTCCTGTGTGCTGAAATCATGCCTCAGAAAGGTTTTCCCCTATAGACACAAGCAGCAAAGTTATCTTCAAATTCTTTGACTTATGCATTTGTCAGATCCCGGATTGAGTTCATTGCTGGAACTCCACTGGAACAATACAGTACTAAACCCAAAAAGAAAGATCAATGACCACATTCAAAAGCAGTTAAACTAGACATTTCCAGTCCAATAATAGATCATATTTCTACATATAGCAAATGACCAGAAATTGCAGAAGGCTTGAAAACAAACATTGGCATTGACAAATTTTCAGATGAAATTTCAATATTGGGGCATTGTGAGGTGCTACAGTGATTTGACAAAAATCAGTGTCAAAGGATGCTATTGTATAACACCTTCAATAAGTGGATCTTTGTATGATGTAGTTATGTAAAACAAAATGGAACTGGTGTTGTTCTAAATTTGGTTTGTCCAGAAGTTGAGCATTAAAATCAAGAACTACAGCATGCAAACATTGAATAAACAATCCTAGGCACTACCTCATAAATTGGTTTTGTATGTAACATGTAAAGCTCTAGAGGTTAGTTTCTTCAGCCTCTGCAGTAACAGGTTCCCAGTTAGCTTTGGGTACACAACAAAAGAAACAAGTTGTAACATCTCCATACAGACAGACACATCATCCAGTGCACACCTGTAAAAGAGACCATACTGAAGTCAAAAGGAAAAAGGCAAAAGGGAAGGGCTCTTTGCATTAATGGCATTCTTTCGAATACAAATGTTTGAACAAAGGCTGTTGATGTGGACAAATAATCACTAATTTCAGGCAACAAATAAACACTTATACACTGTAATGCAAAAGCCCTATAATACCAACATACAAGAGAGTGCTACAAACTCGTTTTGTATTGATCAAAGTGGAGTTGCTGAGATAGGAAGAGAAGAATTGAGAGCAAAAGAATTTGAGTCACTAAGGAAAAACCAAAGTAGAATATATCCAAAGAGCAAATCATATACATCAATTTCATTTCTCATTTTGGGTACAAAGTGTAACATTGACTAATGGCCAAGTAATGGAAACAACCAACAACATTCCAAGTAATGGCCAAATTGCAAGTGTAACATTGAATTCTACAGACTTGTACTACTTAATCTCAGTGTAGAACAGTGACATAATATACATGGATAGACATCAAAAAATCACACAAAGCATGCCCTGATTTAGAGACAACTCTAGAATTGTGGATGCTTGCAAAGAATGAGCAAAAAATTAGTCATCTGGTGCAAGGATATGGCTTTGAAGTCACCATCACCTGCCAACCCGTCATTGCATGTACAAAATTGCAGCTAGTGTTATCCTTGGCCTGCCTTTTCCGCAAAATCTTTCAAGTGCTGTTTGATTGTCTGCATCATATGAATGAGATGATATTATTCAAGTCATAATTTTTTGCCCAAGTAATGGAAACAACCAACAACATATAACTCTCAAGACTGCAGTCTTAATTCTTCATATCCTTCTGGAAACAAATATCTCTGTGGAGGGACTTCTCAACAAAGATTGCAACTGAGCAGGAGATGTCTGTGCACTTTTCAATACACATTTCATTGAAATTTTATGTCTATGATTTCCTGTATGAGGTTTAAGGGAGAAGAGGAACTAACCAGAAGCTCATCATGTAACACATTGAAAGTCTTTTGCATGCGCTTAGACCTCTGCATACATCATAAAGCAGTGTCATCTCCATGTCAATCCCTGCATCTTTTTCATCCCTGGATGCCAATCATTCACTTCCTACATTCTTCTTTTTTGTCACTGTGACTCTCCATAGCTTCCTTTGCAGTGTAAATAAAATGGTCTCAGCTGAAGAGAGTAACAGAATGAACTCTTTCTCATTTGCTGCGTCTGACAGAATCAAAGGTTGGTATGACTTTATACCTTGCGCACTGCATGATAAGTCATTTGTATTTTACTGCGGACTTGTTGGAGCATTTCTGGGGCATTGCTTGCACGCTCAATTTCCCTTTTGAAAGTTGCAAAGTCCAACCTGCAAATGCAACATCTCAATATGAAACAGGACATGAGATCAGAGTTATTCCCATGACTTAAGCAAAACCCATGCACCTTGATGGCCACGAGTGAACCCTTAAAGAGCATACATGCTGAGGGTATAGCAATAGCAAGCAACAAAGCCTGACACCAGACAACAGAAGCAAGAATGGATAGGGCCATTCACACACCTGGTATCTTCAATGTCATCATAGAGGCGGCGGTAGATTATGTACTTCTCTTCATACTCCCTTTTATACTTCTCAGCCCTGTGGCAACAACACATGATGGATGTAAGGCTCGTTTATAATCAGATTACTCAATCTATTCAGTAGACCTTGACATTCATGGGGTAAGACAGAATCATGACAATTAGACATTGTGTATGTCATTGGGATCTACATGCTAAATTCCACCAAATCCAGTTTTAAAACAAGATATCACTGATATTATCCACAGTTCAATATGTCAGACTATGGTGCAGAACATTGATTACAGTATACAACCACAAACCACGAATACAATATGGAAGGGTAAGAGGTGAAGCTGTGCAACATACTGTTCGTAAGTCACTGCAGGGCCCCGCAGTTCTGGTGCACTCTTCTCATACATCAGGAAATAGTCCTTCTCATCAGCACCATCACAGCTTCCAGATAGATTTGCCCATTTGCCATTACTTTGACCTGAATCAGGTAATGCACTAATCTTATTCCCTGGGGCTAGCACACTAGCACTAATCTTTGGCTTCCGGTCTGGTTCTTGGCCACTTTGTTGCTCAAAACCCTCCTTTTCATGATCTTCTTGTCCTTTCACATATGGCCACTGTTTCCGGCCATTCTCTGCACTGGAAGCTTTGCTGCTGGGTGCTGCATGATTCAATAGCACATCAAGAGGGCCCCCTCTGTTCAACTCAGCATTTGGGGGCCTTGGAGCAATATCCTGCACAGCTGATGTTTTCTCCAACTTGCTGACAGGTGCAGTGTCGGAGTGGACACTACAGTTGACAGGTAGCTGGGGAGGCACAGGAGCGACAGAAGGCTTCTTGTACACCCTTGCAGCTGGTTCCTGATTATCACCATCTTCTGCCAATCTCTTTAATCCCCTGAATTCTTGTGGCCTTTCAGCACTCTCACTGAGGCTAACTCGAGACTTTAATGCTGACACTGCATCAAGCCTCTCCTCCTGTAAAATATTACCTGGCTTCAAGATCCCTGTAGTTGTGCGACCTGTTTCTCGGGCTGCCACCTGGTCTACTCTCTGCACCTCTTTGTGAGTCAGTAGGATAGGTTTCCGAGTCTCTGCAGTGATAGGAGAGTCTTTTCTCAAGTCACCTGCAGCCTTGCCAGTACCCTGAGCTTTGTCTTTAGGTGGGCTAACTTGTCCTTTGTGCACCAAAGGCTTATTACTTGTTGCTTGTTCAACAATTTCCCAACCTTTGACTGCTTCAACTTGAGTGCCATCCTTCCTTGTTTGATCTGAGGTCTTAACATCCTGAGTACTCTCTTGCAGCTCCCCTACCTCCAGGTCTGAACTCTCTGTTGCTCTTTTCTCATTATGTTTACTGACACCATCATTGTTGTTGATTTTCAACATACCTTTGGCAGGCTCTTGTGTGATGGTTTCCTTCTTCCTTCCATCTCTAAATGAGCTATTTTGAGCCACACCATCATTGCATGTCCGAGCAGCCATGTCAATATCTTTTGTTGGTTTCCCCCATACATCTGTCTTTTTGAGGGATTCATTTTGTTGTGGTACTGCAGGCTCAAGGCTTTGCCTTCGGGCCTGCTTTGGGTCCCTCCCAGGCCTAACTACAAGCCCTGGCTCCTTGTAACTATTTGTACCTTGAGAGTCCATATCTCTCTTCAGCTGGCGGTTCCCAAGGTCCTTGCCTGGTCTTCCAAGCAGCCCTGCATCCGGATTGTTTTGTAAATAAAAGTCTCTCGAAACCCTCTTTGTGCTTTCAGGCTCCTTTGAGGATTGTGTAAAAGCTGCAGCATCTGTCCTCCCAGCTACTGCAACAGGTTCTGCTTCTCTCAATATGGTGGAGCTCACATCTGTGTTTCTAGATGCAACATTGTGTTGTGGCATCTCAACTGGCTGCTTAGACAATGGATTAGGTTTCTCTCCCCCCTTTCCTGGCCTCTGCAAAGGTTTATTCAATACCCCAACAATTTTCTCTCCAACATTCTTGTCTGCCACAGCCTTTTCACTGAGTGTTCTTTCTCCAAGCTCATCTGTTTCCCAGTCCACCACAGTCTTCACTGCTGCTCCAGCATCCTTCGGAAATGTCTTGAGAAATTCAGGATTTGCATGTCTCTTGGCCATGCTTTCTTTGCCTGGTTGACAACTAGTCTCCACAACATCATTGTTCACAGCAGGAGATCCAAGACTTGATTTTGAAGGCATATCAGATCTAAATGGTGAGGCATTGTGTACAGGAGACTCCTTTGCTGCTGCCAATCTGTTATTATGAATCTCAATTCCACCACGGCCTCTCAAGTTGGCTGCTTTATCCTTCTCTTTTTCCACAGATTTGGCAAACCTGCTGTCCATGTCTGCCCGTTGGGTCTCTCCACCCTTCACTAACTGTTTGCTTGACTCAATGTCATCCTTCTTCTTCTCCAACCCTTGTACATTACTTTGTTTTGTCACCAGAGCACCCAAGCTTTGATCAGAATCAGCACTACTCTTATCAATAATAGGTACCAATTTCACCTTTGATTTGGCATCTTCTGAGCCTCCAATCCCCTTCAAACTTTCTTGCTGTCTTTGCAACCCTGGTGGAGAGAGAGAACCCCACTCCTGTGGGGACCCAATGCCACCATCCACTGAGAGTACGTCCACATCAACTTCCATGTTGTTGTCTAAAACTTCAACCGCCACAATAGCCTTTTCTGCTGAGTCAGTGCCAATGTGGCCCATTGCCTCATCACCAACTATGTCCACTTCTTCTGAGTCACGAGATATGGGAATCTTGTCTGAAACCTTGAATTTCAGCTGCTTCTCCTTGGCTTGACGTGATACCTGTTAATCACTCAGGGATGTCACATGTTACTACAGGCCGCCATATATTTTGTCCACTGGAGAACCATTTGACTACACAGATATCAAGCAGCTTCATGTCACAACAGTTTGTCTACAAGTGGTCATTTTGTCATCAATCCCCCAAGCATTAGTTTGTCCAGTATTCCACTGTAGCAGTATTTTTGTTCTCTTTGAGCAAAAATGACTCCCACAAATGTTCTCTCGCAACCAATAGCTCTCCAGTTAATTGTGAGAATCAAAAAGCATCTCCATATTCACAATTAATGCAACCAGGACCAGGTGAAGAACCTTTTCGTTTTAAGTGAAAGAAAAAATTCCCAGATAAGGACTGAAGAACTAGGAAGAAGAAAAACACAGAAGGGAAGAACTAGAATGAAAAGAACTAGCAGTATGAACAGCAGTGACAGTCTCTCACTTGTTCAGGGACCATCAACTGTAACATGTATAATAGTGACTTCACTATCACAACTTGACCACTTTGATCAGTTCCCTACAGTGGGTATAGGCCAGGGTAAATCACTAGCCTGTGTACTGTATCTCTGTCGCAAGTCAGAAATCAGCAGGAAGACTCAGCAATGATATCAGAACCAAAAACATACAGAAAATTGAGAGGGAGAAAAACAGAAAACAGAAGAGGATGCACATTAGGAAGAAAGAATAGAATATAACAGACCAAAGGGAGAAGACAAAATGATGACCAAGTGGGCTTTAACTCCCCACTTACAAGACTACATAAATCATGTGGAAGACTCCAAACACTGAAATTCCAAAAGAAAATTTCTCTTATTGAGCAAACCTCTAGTCCTCTTTTAAGAGAATCTTTAGAGGGTAGCCTTTTATTCTTCAGAAGGACACTATGACTGACCATCCCAGAAATGAAGAAACCTTTAGAACTTCAAAGCCTCAAGTACTCTTGCAACCAAGGAGATGTCACATAGCTTACGTTTAAAAGGAATTGCAACAAGTAAAATATAAATCACCTGTTTCTTGTCTTTGGTCTTGGGTTTGAGGTGTGGGGAAGCTTCTGACACAGGAGTTCCATTCTCCTCATCCTCACTCACAATCTCTACGTCTTCGTCCATGTTTTCATCTTCATTGCCACTGGAGCTGCTGCCATCACTGTCACTATCACTTCCACTTCCGCTCCGACTGACATTTTTAAATGCAAAAGCACACCTAAATTAGAAAATCCATAGTTATGAAGCTCAGTTCGTTGTTCACATAAGTCAGCACAGATATATCTGATCCATGAAGGCAAAAAAGGACAAAATGGAGCTTATGGTGCTTGGGCAACATTCAGCATGCTTTCAGCAGACTCAAACATTGTGAAATCAAAGACTCAACTTACGTACCTTGTACCACTGTGACTCTCACTTCCACTGTGGCTGTCAGAGTCAGTATCACTTCCACTATCGCTAGAGCTGCTGCTGTCACTACCACCACTATTTGCCATCTTCTCCTCCCCCTCTGGAGAATCCATGGCCAACTCCTCCCCCTGCTTTGATTTCCCAAGCGGAGTGTCCTCAGTGTCCATCATGTCTTGTTCGGGGCTCTCATGCCCTCTGATGCTGATTAGCAATGCATCATGTGAATATGGTGATGGTTCCTTCAAGCTGACAGACTCAGGATTGTTAGAAATCATGCTCTCGACAATGGACTGCTGAGATCTCTCAGCATTGACACGCAGCTTCTCGTCAGCTTTTCTGATAGCACGGCTCACCCGATCCCCGCTGCACCTCTGCATTGTGAAAGAGGAGAGTCGACCTGGTCCAGCACCTAAGGGGGCCCCAGGTCTCTCTCCAAGCAGGCCCAATTCTCCAGGTGCAATTCGTTCTTTCAATGGTTCTGGAGCTGCATCAGGTGCCAATTCCGCATTTGCAGGAGAGTCCACTAAAGGTGGAGTCTCACCAGCTGGAATTTCTGGAGAGCTGGTAACACAGGGCAACAGAGCCAATTTCAGAAAACAGAATACCTTGGTCTACCAACTTACACCAGTGCCAATGATTCCTTGAAGCACAAAATAATTGACCTAACAATATGTAGAATACTCTCGGACTCATTACCACACAGTTTTTTCCTCAATTTTCCAATTTTAAGAAACCCTTGCATTTCAAGAACATTTATCAGACTTCACAAGAGGCCAATGAGCAGCAAGAAAGGCAGCAGCTACAAAATGCTTTCACAGAAATGTGACAAACCTCCCACCACCAGGAGAAGGTTTGGCAAAGCTCACTCCCTCCCTCAACATATACTTGCCAGGTGCATGATATGAAGCAATCTGTAACCATAAATCACCAACTATAGACATTTTAGTGACACACAGTGCATAGGATGACATAGACCCAAAAACCAAAGGAACAGTCTGAATAATTCTTTCCCATATATTGCTCTTTCTTCTTCCATGCTTTCTCTTGAAGGGACACTGCTAAAATCAAAGGAAAGTTTCCAAAGAAAACCCACTCAGAACATTAAGAATCTAACAATTTCCATGACCATACCGCTTTGATGGCCTTCTCTATGGTTTTCCTTTCTGGCTTCACATTAGGCATTGATTCTCCAAATGCCTTTTCAACTGCCTGTAAATGGCAAGGACAACACATTAGCAAAGCAGAGCCATTTTGCAACATTCCTTCCCCAGCTTAAACAACCTAAGTCATCTTTGTCTCTGAGGAACTAAGCCCTACATACTTTACACTGGCCCTACCCACATAGGAACTGTAAAGGGTGGTCAGGCCTGCAACAGTCGACACTCACATTGTAGCACAGGTGAAGTCCTAGCTCAAGTTTCAGATCCAAGATATCATCTAAAATTCCACCAGTGAAAAAGCTAATCATCAGTCATTGACCCTGAAAGAGATGAGAACTAACCTTTATCGTCAACCCCTTTGGATTATCAGTAAGCAGAGTGATGAGACTATTTCGGAGCTCAATGGGGCTGATTACACCCCCAGCCTTTGTAGCCACAGCTGTATCAGATGTGGTTGTCACTGGGCTGGGTGTGTTAATGTTCTGAACCACAATGCTAGCCTTCATGGGGGCAGGTATGGAATCCCTCTCTTCAACAACTGGTCGTCCTTTGGGTGGCAGTATTACTGCAGTTTGTGGCTGAATTGGAGGTGGAAGCTCAGGGGAGGTAACAGAAGCTGCTTTTGCCACCCTTGCAGCCCCCAATAAGGATGCTGTTGTCATCACTGGCTTAGGTTTTGTGACAGAGACGACTGTAAGTGAAGGAAAACAGGCAAAGACAAGAAACAAGGAAGCCTGTTAGGATCAACCTGAAAAAGTATTGGGCATCCAAAACGAAACATGGAACTACCAAGAATCACAAGAAACCAACTGAAATGAAACAGAGGAAGTCATTTGGGTTCAGTTGACAGTTGCTAGTAGAGCATGACTCATCGGCCTTTGACACACTACTGAGAACAAAGAAGTGCTTACTGATATATGTCATAACATCATGCCAAGCACAGAACAAATTGCATCCCATGGTATCAATTTCAATCCACAGAAAAACCCACAGTACTGCTCCATCACCACCATATGCACTCAGGCTTCAAATGTTCTAAAATTCTTAGGTTAGGTGCTCATAAACCCTTCTCAAACCAGACATAAAAGTATTAGCAGAAAACAAGTTCACTGCAAGGATTTACCAGGGCTGCTTGTTGGTGCCTTCTGCATCTTTTTGGGCGGCTCCTTCTTGGGCTTCATTGGCACTCTCCGTCCATTTACTAATCAAAACCATAAGCCACCATGTTAGGCAACCATTGTGTAAGTTTGACAAGGCACTTAAGCATGCATGTCAAACTGTTACAGCAAACCCTGCAGTTAGGTTTCATATCCCATGGTTACCACCCCTTGAAAACTCTCTTGAAGCAAAGACTCACCATCCCCAGAGGCTCCACCTTGGTTTTTGACAAGAGAGTGTGTTGGATCCAGAATGATTGCCCTGCCAATCCAGACACATGCACCACATGTTGAACTGAGGAATTTGAGGGTTTTTACCCTTCCAAATTGGGAAAGTTTAGAAACCTTCAATTTATGTAGGTAGTTCAATACTCCACGTGAAAGCAAAGAGCAAGTAAAAGCACAATCAGCCTCACAGAGAGAAAGAAAAACAGGAGGAAGATAAGATAGGCATGGCAAAGACCCATGAGAGACAAATACAGAAGTTTAGTGCCAGAGCAACATAGATGGCTAGTAGAATGTGCAACATGATTCAACTTCCACTAGCTAGACATTAGCCCAATGTTGAGACTCCACTCAGACTTCACAGTTTCTCAACGATGCATACTTGTACAACATTTCTGTTACTTTACAAGTAGTGGACAGCAACAACAAGACAGTCTGGAAGAAAGCTTTAACACATGCAGTAAGACACTGAGAGGAAGAATTACAGCAAGAATAAGGCAACAAGCAAACTGAAACAAAAGACTGTTGGAGTTAACAAATGATCATTTTGACTCAACATTGGGAATTTAAGGGATTGAAATTGAGAAGACATACTTCCGAGACTTCTGCTGGCGCTCAGCCTCCTTGGAGCGGTTCTTCACACGATCCTTCTCACTTGCATTCAAAATTCGAAGAACTGAAAGCTTGCGCCACACTGACCCTGCCTCCTTTAGCACGCCATTACCATCTTCACCATGCCGCTGTTCCTCATAAATGTCACACAAATCTCCTGGTTCTGGAGCTGAAGAGAACTTATACTCCTCACTCCCAACCTTAATCACCTGGTCAAAAGAACAACAAACATTAGCAACTTTGTCACAAGGGAAAACACACAACCAATAGTCTGCTAATAACATTTACTCATCATGACAAGGACATGCAAATAGACTGAAATAGTAAAATGCTTAGAGTATCTCCAGTGGTGCTCAGTATGTGACCCTGCAAAAATATTTCTCATGGCCAAGTTTAGTTATTTACTTTTTTGCAACCTCACCCATAAAACTAAAACTGGGACTGCAAATAGGTGGGAGACTACTAATAGCAAACCACCTGAACCAGTCATTATGATTGGCCAATCAGAAACAGGGAGCAATGGTTAGATCATATTTATTTCACTCTTCGCTCACAGGTGTCAAGCTTTGTTGTGCCTTTCGCCAGCCTCAGCAAACTGTGCAAAACTGTTGGGCCAAAAAACTATTCTGCTGAGCCAAACCAACATGTTTTGACTTTTCTCATCCAATTTTAATGTTCAGGGTCACACACTGAGCACTGCTGGGGATGCTCTTAGACCCCTTTCAATCTAAGTTGAACCCAATGCCTTGTGCATGAATTCAGGCCACTGTGAGGTTCTAGTGAGAAATCCTACTTGAAAGCCAGGCTTTTCAGATCTTAAAAAAATGCATCTACAAAGACTTTGCAACCATAAAATCTCTACAGAGAAGGTACTTTGACTGACCAGGACAACAAAGAGGGGAAATTCAGTATGGAAGTTGAACAAGAACAAACAAATGGAAGCAACAAGATTGCCAAAGTACATGTGAGGAGAATAAACCAAGCTGAGCAAGCAAGAAGCTGTGTTGTAAAGACCTGCTGAACACCAGGTTTCAACTCCGAAGCAAGCATGCTTGAGAATTCAAGTAAATTTGTTGGAATCTAGGAACCAAGGCTAATGCCATTGCAAAAACATATTGAAAAGAATGTGTCTGGTGCAGCCAATTGTGCATCCACGAACAATGCAAAGCTCAACCACAGTTGAGGGGATAAGACAGGGAGAGGATGAGGGAGGGGACGAGGAAAGAATGCAACTGTCGATCGTTCTTGTCGGCCATAACACCCTGCAATCCAAAAAATCGCACACTCTGAGACGATAAAGGGCATCGAAAAGGAGAGTCTTACGTGACCAGAAGGAGTGATGCCGAATTTCATTTCACATTTCACATCTTCAGCTTCCGCACGCTTCAGATCCTCCAAAACCTCAGGAGTGAGCCTGATCGCCATCGCGAACGGTGCTCTACCTTGGTCCAAAGACAGAACCTGGAAGCTCTCCTCTTGAGAAGGTGCCACAAAAGCAAGCCCACTTCCTCCCGCACTCCCCAACCTCCCCTTCCCCATCCCTGTCCCCTTCTGCTTGGGACCCATCACCTGCCTCCTCATAGGCATCGCCATCCCCCTTCCCAACGGAGGTGGCGGGGCGACCACCATCCTTCCCGTCCCCCGCCCTCCTCCCTTCCCCAGCTTGCTCCCCGACATTGCGCCCAGGAACTAGGCCATCTACGGCAGTGTGTGTCTGGACCCTAAACAAATCAAGTTCCAAATCCCTGCCCCTTCTTTTTCATCTTCATCTCCTTCTTCCTCTCTCTTTCTCCATCGCCGTTCCTTACGTCCTTGGGAATTTCACCGGGCATCGAACCCTGAAAAACGCAGACAAAGCCAAAATCCAAGAAATCCGATTCCGTCCTTTTCCTCTCCTCTTGCACTTTGGAAAAAATTCCCTTATTTTTAAATTTTCCTCAGCGACCAAGGAATCCAGAATGTCCTCAGGAATGGCGGGCGGGAATGTTTTGTAACACAGGTTAGCATTGCCTGCAAGCGCGACAGTACGTGCGAAACACCAAACCCTAAAAAACGGGAGCGAATTACAAAGGAATAGGAAGCGCAAGTGAGCGCCAAACCCTAATCCAGTCATCGTTACGCGTGAGAGAAGGTAAGTCCGTTGGGATGAAGTTACGGAATATTTTATTTCATCCATCAATTGCTTAGGCTTTTAGCATTCAGACAAATAGATCCCAGATAAGGACAGTTTTTAAATTTATTTTTACAATAATTTAAAAAACAAAAATTTGCAATATAATTTCCATCTGTGTGTTTAAAAGGCACTAATTATTATTTAATCTTTCTGTAACTCTTTTTCATTCATCATTATGGGGGGAAAAAAAAATTCAAAAATACATACTACTGAAAACATATCTCTGGAGTCTGAATTACTTTTTAAAAATTTCATCCATCCATATTGTTGCATATGTTTTCCCCGCTACCACCACTCACTTAGTTATAAACTTTTCTTTTTTCTTTTTTCTTTTTTATCATTTCCATTGCTTTTCGCATTCGTGTTAGCCTACGTATGTCTCATATGGTACAAGGGGTGTGTTCACACTGTGGCCTTGTCATTTACATTAAAAAAAAGTATCTTAATGCCAAAGATGAATTATTTGGAAATTCAAATATTTTTCACCATGCAAAAATAATATAATCTTCAAAAAAATCCTCTAAAAGAAACCAAAGTTCTTCAAGATATTTTTATAACTCTGGAAATAAGCTCAAGTATCAACACAAGCCAAAATATCATCTTTCAAAAATCCTCATATAAAAATAGAGACCTATTACCTAGAGGCCAAAATCCATTAAGCTACTAGTTATTATACTCTATAATGAATCTAAACACAATATCGTTGCCTTGGTAGGCAAGAAGGCCAATAAAAAATTTATCAAGCTTTTTTGAGTGATGTTTTTGGAACGTCATCAATGCTTTCAATACAATTTATAGAGAGAGAACTTTTGAGTGCAAATACTGACATCTGTGGAGCACATACCGCTATTGTTGTTGTTGTGGTGGTCAAATGGGTCCCAACTCCGCACTTGCTGCACGACATCCCTGGGGCATATGCTCCTATTCTTCTTCTTCTTCTTGTTATGGTCAAATGGTCCCCTGGTGTCGGCACTCCCTCAACGCATCGGTTCATTTGGCCTTTGGAAAGTCCAAATTCCTTAAACAAGTAACCAAATTGAATTCGTTACGACCAGTGTTGGCCAGTTAGTGAGTTTTGACCGGGTTATCAAGTTGGTTATTAACAACCTACCTACCAGTTGATTCTTAATTTTTTGATAATCAATTAAATTGATAACCGCCAGGTTTTGAATTTTAAATTTTTTTAATAACCTATGTGGAGACTTGATTATCGTCTAGATAGGTTATCAATTTTTAAACATTAATAAATAAATAAATTGAAAAAGAAATTTTTTTTAATTTTTAATTTTTTTAAAACCTTATAACCAGATAATAACTCATAGGACAATAAGTTGTTATCAACTCGTTATTTGATAACTGACCTTATACATTAACCAACAATTATTACCCAATTTTTTAAAATTTTGATATTGACAACCTATATGGTCTGGAAAAAAATAATAATAGCTTAACTCGTGGTTATTAATGAAAGCAATAACTGGTCAACACTGGTTACAACCTTACTACAGATTTCTTGTTTTTAAATAATTTTGTGATGTTTTTTTTTTAATTGGTATTTTGGTGATTTTAATTCTCAAAAAATCATTGAATTTGCACCCCCCCAAATTCCAAAATTTTTGCACCGAAAAGAAAGCCACATGCTCAAAAAGTATGTTTAAATTTTTTTTTAAATAGTTCAGTTTAATTAACAATTAACACCTAACTAATTAAACGTGTAATTTTAAAACAACTTTAAATTACAAGTTCGAATAGTCAACGGTGAATGCTACCAGGTCAAACGGGCCAAAAGAAGAGGCGGAGGTTGAAATATCGGATGCTACCGAATGAAAGATGGACACCTGGATGACCAAAATGGAAGTGGTGGAAGAAGAGTGGTGTGTGAAAGGGAATTTTAAAAATCGAGGAATTTGATGGGACCGAGATGAGACAGGTTTCAGGACTCGATTGGTCGAAGAAATTTCTTAAATCAATTGTAAGCAATTTGCTACCACCTATCAGCCTTTTGTTTGAGTGCAAATTTTCATTTTAAAAAAAAAAAACAATTGCCAAAAATCATCACAAGTGCCTACAATATGAAAATGTGTTTTAAAAATTTTATATTTTAATATTTTGAATATTGCCAAATTTGGCTAAATATTCTTATGAATGATTGCCGCTTGAGCAACATCACAAATTTGGGAAAAAAAAAAAACATTGCTACATCACACACACACATTTTTGGAGATTCTAAAACCAATTTATTTTTTTGGAAATTCATTTTCCTTATATCATTATTTTTGAGTGCCTATAAGGAGGGGACAAACCCTATATAGCTAGTAAGTTTTTATTATCATCCTTTGAATTACACTATGTAATTGGTAGAATTTTCATATTTTTCACCCTCCTTGACCAATTTATATTTGAGTTTTACCCTTAGCCAAAGAAATGTAATTGTTCTGAGGCGGAGTAGAAAAAGCCATATAAGGTTTTTTTTTTTTTTTTTAATTACTTTCCTTGAAAAATATTCTTAGCTTAGATACTCAAAAGCATTGTAAATACAACTATTTGCCACAATAAGAATTAGGACTTGAATATATTACTAAAGGTGTTGAATAGTTTCATTATATATATATATAAATTCTAATAAGATTTTAAAAATTTGTGTGTTCATGTTCACAATGCTAATTGCACAAATAATTGTTTTTCTTCACTTACCAATGCGTCATAATTTTACACATATTATACATATTTCAATTTACTTTAAAATTCTATAATTGATAGACCATTTACCTTACATTTAACCTTATGAATTAAGAAAATGTTTGTCATTTACCTTGCCTTTAGTCAAATTGATAATTGTACAAAGTTTACATACCCTTGTTAATTGTTACCCATATTTTGAAAGCTTGTATACCTTTTACCTTAATAGTATATCTTTTAAAACTTGTATTTACCATTGCCCCCATTAATATATTCAACTAACATTGATCAATACTTCAACTTTGGTAACCAATTTGTCAACTATTAGATTTCTTATATGAATTAAATTGCTTGTGAATAAACATTTAATGAACTACATTATATAAACATTTTTTTTTAAAAATCGTTCCTTCCATTTGAGAAATCTAATTTAACTTCTCATTAAGTCAAAACTTTCTAGCAAATCTATGTAGTAGAAAAATAAGTTGTGTGAAACCTTTGTACCTATCTTTTTACCCTTACACACCTCTTTCCCCTTTAGAACTACCGATTTGAACTTTTGCTTGACATGTTGATATTTATAAGTATATGAAAAAAAAGGTGACTAATCTAACAACATTAATCTTGGGGTAATTACACCACAAAATGTGTATTTTTTTTCTATTATCATCCCTCATTTTATTTTTCAAGATTAATAATAAAATTGAGAATCCAAAATATTATAATTAAAAGTTGATAGTATGACTTTTTAAAGGTGGTGAACCTTGTATCTTGAAGGTCCAAGCATGGTGCTAAAAGATTATTGTAATAGTGCCACACATCATAAAATGAAATTTCAATTTTTAAAAAAAAATTGAATCATGTCAAAAATGAAGTAAAACTAGTTTTAAAACATTTTGATCACTCATGTCCATTTTTATGCAAGTTTAAGAAGATAGAACATGATGTAGGATAGTTGTGCCAAAATTTTAAAAACCAATGTGGTTATTATGTTGGGTGGTTTTCAAAAAAAAATTGGGTGAAAATCACAAATGTTAATTTTTAAAATATAATTTAAAAATCAACTTGGTTTTTTTGGAAAAAAAATCATTTTAGAGAACCTGCCAAGGTCTTAAATTTTTTACGTATATAACTCCATTTGAATCTCATGAAAATGGTTTTCACATTACTATAAATTGTGGGTGCAATTCACTAATCTTTGTTCACTAGATCAATGAATTCACTGCTTTTTCATTAGTCCTTATTCACTACAATCAATGAATTCATTTAAAATCTAGTGAAATCCCTTGGTGTACAAAGACACCTTTTGTTGTAATGTCACAAATGTCAAAACCTTAGTTTTTAAAGGTAGGTCTTCACAACCAAATATCAAAAAAATTACAATTTTTTTTATTTTCAAAGTTTCATTTTTCAAGAAAACACATGAATGATTACAAATTTTGTAATAAAATTCAAAGATGAAACAAAAAACAAAAAATAAGTAGGAAGAAAAATTATTTTTTCCAAGTTATAAAATGCATTTTTTTTTCTTAAATTTCTCTTACTTTTAAAACTCATAACTTTTTCATTTCTTGTTCATTTTAAGCAATCTAAAGTGTTAAGGAGCCTTAACTTAAAATCTACAAATCACTTTGGATCACCAAAGGCACTGAAACAACATCCAAAAAACGTTTGGCTATTTGGTTAATAGGTTCCAACTGTTCTAAAATCTTCCTTTTCAACTTTTTGATCCCCTTATTTTTTGGGGGATCATAATTTTCTCACTTTTGATTCATTTTTTATGACTTTTAGTACCTAGGGTGTGACAAAGCAAGGGTTTTAATTTTTCTTTGGACACCATAAATAAACCCCTCCCCTTGAATTTGGCCTAAGTGTACATACAAATTAAAAAACAAAAGAAAAAATTATGCCCACCCCTTCAATTTCAAAATAAAACAATCATTTGACTATATTTTTTAATATGCAAAAAGGTTAAGAACTAGAATCAAATATGGTCCCATTACCTTACATGGGTATCATTGTTTTTAACCAAAAGAATTGGCCAAATTTTCATAATGCCTAGTTCTCAACTCAATGAAAATAAAGGTGCTAATGAGATTTGGGGTGAGAATTAGTTTGAAAATTGGGATGATTTTCACTTGATTTTTGAAAATTACATAACATTGGGTTTATCCTTTTATGAAAAACCTTCAATTCTAGTTTTTTTTTAATTAGAACTTTTTTAATTAAGATTTTCACTTCACACATCAATGGAACCAAGATTTGATTCAAGGTTTAATTTTTCAAAAACATTATGGTTCTAGTTTTGAAAATCAATCCCAATTCAAATATTTAAATTATTATTAACTTGGACCAAAACCTATGTTTAATTGTTGGTTAATCCCCAATTTTTGTCATTTTTATTTTTCAGAAAAAGGTATCCCAATTCCAAATAAAGTCTTTAAAAATTAGAATCCAATTTCAATTTTGATTCTAATTTTCAAATTCAAGCTTGGTTTGAATCTCATTCATATAAACCATAATTAGAACTAACAATTTTTACCTACCAAAGTGGGTACCCACCCAACACGAATTATTATCTTCCATTGGGATATGGGTGGTCATGACACCTTATTGAATAAATAAGATAAGTGTGGTTTTGTTTAAAAATGAAAGTATTCCATCTTTATTTAAACTTACACAAGAAAATATATATGCCCAACATTGTGTAAGTCTATTTCCAAAATACATTCATGAATGTTATGTAAATGTAAATGATTTACACTTACATATTTTACAATGTGTAAATCTACCATTTATAGTAATATGCACAATACTACATGATAATTTATCCCATATGTTTTGTTCACAGTTCTACCTTACATGACTAGACCAATGGGAAATGCTACAAAAGCTATTATGTTGGGAGTGTCCATAGTATGAATTTTTTTTGTGATAGGTTAATAAAAATGACCCCTCATCCAAAAAAGTCACTTTGGTTGCACCATCACAACTAATTAATGTAATTAACAATAGAATTAAGTACCCATAATTATGCAATGTTAACCTTGAATGATGAATGAAAACTTTGTAGCTCATAATATTTTGGTTGTGTGTATATGGAGTAAATGCAACACCTACACATCTACTTTTTATTTCAATGACCTTGGCAAGTGCAATATGTTCATTATGTTCCAAGCCCTAATCCTTTGTGAGAGAATGAATGACCAAACAATGAACACAATACCCTTTACATATTCATATTGCATTTTATTTTTAAAATCTCTCTTTCTTTTTAGGATTCAAAATATTGACTACGGAAATGGAATCAATTCAACAAAAAAAAAAGGGAAAAAAAAGAAAAGGGAAAAGGGCAAATTGTAGGCATGAGGAAAGGAGGTATGTATGAAAGAAGAAAGTGAAAGTGGAACAAAATCAACCAAAAGAAGAATGAAAAAGGGGGAAATGGAAATGAGGCAAAAGGTAGGCATGAAAAAAAAAAGAGCAAAAGAAAAATATATAATGTATAGAGTATGGAGAATGATATATTATAGAATCCCTTTCATTGTGGTGTTGTAAGCTCTCCCATGTTGCTCCCCTTTATCTAAGTTGTTTGCAAATGTAGTTGGTGGAATTGTCTTCATTTTGTAACTTTTTGTGTTGTTGGCATCTCCAATAATGACCAAGTGAGCTTCTTACTTTATACCTTTTTTGTCATTTTGTATTGCTTTTTCTTGTGGTTGTATTATAATTCCCTTCATTGTGATATTGCCTAATAAAGTTTAAGGTGAGCTCCCCATGTTGTTCCTCTTCATTCACATTATTGCAGGTGTAGGTGGTAGTGTTGCGATCATCTTGCAATTCCTAGATTGTTGCAACCTTCATCAGAACCCTATTTCAAATGAGCCCAACCCATGATGGTAAACAAGCAAGGGTATTTGGAGTTGAAGGTTTTAGGTTCATCGCCAATTGAAGAAAACGACTTCAATTTCCTAAATGAAAAAATTATCCTTGTTTCTTTGTTATTAAATGATCATACATTAAAGGACATCCATGTTTTTTCATCACCACATGTTAACATAAACATTGAAAACTTTGTCATTCAAAAACTTTATTGACTTTGCATAAAGAGGCCAAGTTTTGGGTTTAAGGTTTATAATGTGTAAAATCATATAAATGAGAGAATTTTTTGTGTTTTACATTTACATTTATCTCGTTTTACACAAGATAAAATAACCTTACATAATTTACACTTACACTTTTGACATTATACACTTACATGGAGTAAATGAAAAATATATACTCACACATGAAATATATATATATTTCTTGATATACACAAGTACACTTACCAACTAATACACTATGCCAAAATCCTAGTTTTATGATTACATCCATAACTACATTTACAAGCATATGTGCCATTCTTGACTACATGACTATGTAGTCAATACGGACTCATTGTTTTTGCCATCTAGTCATGAACATAGTTGTAGTCATAAGTGTTAGTCCATGTGATCTCAATGACTATGGTCAAATTTGACGCATGACTAAACACATGAATAAACATTGGACTATAGACATGACTACAACATGATAAACATATGGTCTTATAAACATGACATATGTCTTCTACTCAAACCATACTAACCTAGCCTAGTCTAAGTAAGTAAGTAGGTTTAACTAGCTAGGTAAGTAAATAAGATCCTATTTATTTTGTTGGGGACAAGCCTAGTCTTTGATCGGTTCATCCCAAGTGACATTTGCACTTTGAATACTTTTAATGCATACTATGTCTAATACATTCTTTCACATAATTAATTAATTTACAAAATTGAAATTATAGACAAAGGATATGGAATAAACTATAATATATATGTTTAAAAGAAACATTACAACATTATCCCACATCTTTTACCCATATTCCATTACATAAATTTGTAAGGCAACCATCGAAGGCAATGTGTTAGGCTTTTGTGTCGATTCAATTTGAGGAAGTGCTGAATTTGCCCAACTAAGGTGGCCAATTCATGAAAATGAGATGTATGTTGTGGTAAGTTGTTTAAAGACCTAACAACACTATTCAGGACCCATAAAACAAAGGTGTTCAATAATGTGTCCTTGAAATATTTTGAAACACAACCAAAAGCCATGGTGAAACAATTGCAATGGCATGACACCTTGGTATTCATGGATGTGGAATTGATCCACAAGTCGAGATATTGCAATGTTGGACGCCCTAAAACAAAAGGAAGAATATAACAAAAAATCCTCCACCAAGACTCAAACCTATGGGCAATCTTTGTGGGTGAAAGTAGCTTGGAAAGAAAAATAAAGGAGGCCTATGTGGCACATCCTTTCATGCAACACTACTTCATGAAGCCAACAAGATAAGAAGGCATGCATAATTTAAGGTTGAGGCAACACATGTGGTTCAACATCAAAGACTTCAAGATGCTTGATGGACCGACCTCATATTTCACAACCAAATATGCAAGGCCATATGAAATAATTGTGAAGCTCGACCCTAATGTTTATACATAGAAGTTGTCAATTCATTTTGTGGCACATTCAACTTTTCACATCTCAAAACTAAAATTATTTTTAAAGGATGAAAAAAAACTAGACCAAAAGCAAAAAATGCGACTAAAAGTTAATGTCATTGAGCAAAAGCTTGCTAATGAAATAAAAAGCACCATCTAAACTAAGCATACATGTTTACAAAACAAGGAGTATATAATTAAACATAAAAATTGCCACCCCAAAGAGGTAATCTGAATGAAATTTTCACACTTGGTCCACTTGCCAAATATGATGGCCAAGTTTGAACAAGAAAAGGGGCATTAATTTGGAGTGAAGCGGATTAAGAAAAAAAAGCTTCAAGAGGAGGCAACCCAACCCCAAAACCGCTTAGAATGTTGATGAAGGCATCAACTGTTGTAAAGTGAGGGAAAAAATGTTCAACAAACAAACAAAAAAACTTAAACAAAGGAGGGTTAAGGGTTTTCACAAGCCTAGTTGGCAATGAGAAGGCTAAAGATCGATGGGAGGAGGGGGTGGTTGGGAAAGGCAAAACAATGACAACCAACAGAAATGGACTTGGGGGTTGGACTCAAAATTTGGAAATCTCTTGAAGTTTGATTAGGCAAAATGGGGATAATGGTGTGTGCGAATGAAATAACACACTTTCGATTAAAGGAGTAAAACTCCTCGTGCATGAAATTGCAATTCATGTCCCACATGGGAGAAGTAAGTTCAAGTTGTACAACCTAGTTTGGCACTATCTAAACATTGGTGCATCCATAACCTTCATCGGATGTGGTCGCTAGTGTTGTTGTGTTGAACTTGAAATGGACTCTAAGGAGAAGTGAAGGCCACAAAAGGGGGGGGACAAACAAGTGAAAGTTGGGAAATCAAATTTGGGTGTGTTTGGATTTTGGGTAAACAACCCACCCAATACTCCTCATGTGTTGTGTTGGAAACCAAATGAACAACATGACACAAATGAACTTTCATGATGCATGGAATAGTTGACCCCAAAATGTTTGGATTTGAAAGATGTGTCGACAAACAATTCAAGGGTGAACTCTTCGAAAATCATTAATGAAGACATTGAAATTTTTTAAATGGGGGAGAGTGACATGCCCTTCTGGACAAAACCAAAAGTGGACTTGCTTAGCTAAGGCCCATGCTGGGACCACCATGGGGGAGCCCCATGTTGGCATGGGTGTTGCGATTTGATTGCCAATTCAAGTTTGACTTTTGGTGCAATATGCCATCACCCAACATAAAGGTGTGCAAAAATAGGTGGAGGGTTAAGGAATGGTCTAAGGCCTTTCTAAAATGAATCTAAGTGTTAGATTTTATATTGGACTACCAAAAGGAATCATGGACTTTGGGCAATGAAACCCTAAACCATTTGGGAAGTTTGTATCCATTCTAAATCCCTTATGCTTCAAAACGCCTTTGTTAAAAAATTAGTATGTGATTAATGTCTTTGATGGGGGATTTACCAACATGTGGTTTGGCTAGTGTGTAGGTGAGTTGGAATTGTCTTAAAAGGTCGAGGAATGTGGGGACGTGGTGAAGGGCATCTGAAGATGAAATTAAATGAGTGGGGACTCAATGGCATGTGTAAGCTTTAATTTTATTTTGATTATATGAAGTAATATACATGTCATACTTTTTATATGTCATAATTTGCCCATTTCATTGGGAACTTTGCAAAGGAACACATGGAAATTTTGTGATGAGTCTTTTGTATTATAAAAATATATAGTGAAATTAATTTTTTGAAATTATTTTATATTGTAGACAATGGCCATCAACAATGGCCTTTCTTGTTATTCCACATGGGTTGTCCACTCGTTAATCCAATGAACAAAGTAGTGTTCACAACTCAAACCCTAAGATTTGTCCATAAGCATGTTCAAGCAAGAAAAAAAAACCTACATACAAAAAAAACACAACATAACCCACATTCCAAAGGACAAAAAAGGTTGTGCAAAATTAGATCAAAATTTCATTATGATTTCAAACTTGTTATCCATCCAAAATTAAATTGGTGGAATCATTTTAAAATTATCCTCTAGATGTCCATATGACAAATTTCAAAATTCACTTCATTCATTTGGGTAAAAATCGATATATAAAATTATACTTGATACAAATTGATTATAAATGAATATGTGTGCACATCAATTCTTTTATTTATTCCAATGAACATAAGGAAAAAGAGCCTCATTAGTTATTAGTTCATGGATTGTAATTTGACATGTGTTGATTTCCAACATTTCTTTTAAAGTTATTTTTAAATGCATCAAATGGCCTCTTGCCATTGGCATTATATGTTGAAATTTCCAAAATTATATATAGACATATATAGACCTTGTGACTTTAAATAAATAAAGAAAGGAAAAACATCATGCAAGGAAATAATAAAAGAAAAAAAGGACCAAAATTCAAATACAAACAAATCTAAAAGCGCAAAACGCATAATGGGGAGCTCTAAGAGGAAAAACCAAATAACCTAGGACCTAAACCCATCACCAATAGCATGAAGCAAGTCGTGCAAGGAAACAAGTGAAAAATTAGGAAGAACACCCAACCCAAAAGAAGCCTATCATTGCTACGATTGCCTATTGTAAAATAGTGGTGGCCTAGATTCTTTGAAAAGCCACAAACACCCTTTACATAAAAAATGAACATAAAATCAAAAGAGTAAGACCTCCAAAACCTTTTAATAACATGCCGTGTTGACACATGAATGAAGAAAGTTGTTAGTTTACTAGTGTAAACATTCAAATATCTTTATTACAAAAGGATAAAATCGTCCTTAGGGTGTTGGTTGCAATATGACACAAACTTTTCTTGAATTATAATTGTCACAACCACTCTCCAAGAAGAAACGACTTGTGAAACAAGATTAACATGAATTAGGTCAATGATGATTCCATTTGCCAAAATGTGAATACCATTTATTATAAGCACAATATATGTTCGTTGCCATGATGACTAGCAAGATGGTGTTGGGAGAACATGAAATTGCTCGCACCAAACATGGAACCACATGTCCTTAGCAATGGAGGTGAATGAATCTTGAACCACATCATGTGTGGCAATGCATTCTCCCCCATGAACACAATGAAATAAGTGTATCCTTGTCAAATCTATAGGCTAACCACATATGCATCAAGAAAAACCACAAGCCATATTATGGGGGAGACTCAATCTAATACACAATGCTAAGGGAAAAATGCCAAAGGCCATTTAAAAAAATGGAATGAATTTTAATCCTAATAACATGCCCAATAACAACGTCCTTCTATTAATATTTAGTGCATTCATTGTGCATTGTTTAGTTTCCCCCCATTCCCACCCATGAACATGAAAAGATGAATTGTACAAAATGAGATAATATTAACTTTCATTACTTGGGCCAATTATTACAGTTGCCCAATGGTAAATAGTCAATTATTGCTGAGAAACAATCATTTCCTACTATAAGTGTTCATACAAGGTAGTGCAAATTAATGTTTATTTTTGTGCAAAATCTCATCCAAGGTTCATAAAAATGGGGCTACAAATAGTTTTCAAGGAATTAATTTTAAAGAAAAAGGATCATATGCTAAATCTATTTGAATTGTTGGTGTATAATCGTCATTAATGTTACATCATAGATTTCTTCGTGCCACCTCAACCATTGATGGTTCAAGATAGAGAAGCCATATTTTACACCATAAATATGCTAGTTTTGCATTGCAACACCTTTCCTTCTTCTCCATTTACACTATCATTTAATTTTTCTTGAAAGAGTTTGCTTCATGTATTAACAAATAACAGTCCATTGTTGCCACCTCCATTGCTTTGATTGTTACAAGATTCATCACAATTATCATATTATGCATAATGCATTGTGTAACATATTGTTTAAAGTTCATTAGGTCCTATGAATCAAGTTTCTAGATTTTGCAAATCAACAATAATTAAGTTGGAATAACAAATTGCAACTTGTGTCATTGTCATGCAATGTGAACTTTGGAATTTGGAGCATGAGCAGTGCAACTTGAGCTTGGAGCCTTGAACTTTGGTTTGCAATGGTGATCTTAAATTATGCACACCACAATTGTTGAAACCCTCTCGTGTAATTGGCAACATAAATCTATTTTCCAAAATCCAAATGTCTGTTAAATCTCCATGTCCTTTTGTGTTGTCCTTATGAAACCTAAGTTGATTTTTTTCATGATTTATATTCAAAATTGAACCTTCCAAGTTCAAGGTTTCAAACTTCAATTTCTACTTGAATTTATTTTGTCATGTTTTCATTTGTTTATAATATTGGGTTTTTGTGTCTAGGTTTTGGAATATTAAGTTTTTATGTTTGAACTTTGGACTATGGAGTAGTTTTTGAAAACCAATCACCAATTGGTAACATGTTGTTAAACATGATTATGGACAATTGACAATTCAAGAATCAATGACCATAGGTTAGGTCTCGAGATCAATTGATCAACACATGAATACATTTTATTAATGAGATCTTGTCACCTTTTTTTTTCAATTGTGATCTCAAATCAATCATCAATTAAACTTTTAGTTTTTAAATAATATTGGTCTTAATGATTCCTCCCCTAATTGACAATGCTCATAACTTGTTTAATCCTTTATAATTTAATCAACTAATTGATAATTTTGGGATCAATCCGAATTGTGATTAATAGTGATTGTGTCATGAACAACACTTTCACATGATGAATGGAATTCATTCATATGGATGTTCATGCACAATTCATAACTAATTCCTAAATCATCCTAATGAATTCTTACTTCATTTCTAATTAACTTTTAGTTCAATTTTCTTTTAATTAATTTCGAAGTTCAATCCATTCATGCAAAATATGGTAAAAACATCAAAACATCAAAACAACAAAATTGGCTATGGAGTTGAAACTTTTCTAGAAACAACATGCTCTTATTCCATATTTTCAAAAATTCAATGTTCTACAATGATCCAATGTCTTGCCAAAAATGATCACCTAAAATAGTCCTATGATCAATTCAAATTCAAATAGTGATGAAAACCATGTAAAGTAGCTAGTAAATCCTAGGAAAATAACTAGATTAAGTAAGTATTTACTAACTAACTATTTACAATAAGTAATTATTCCCTAAACGCATACCTAAAGTTACTCATATTAGATGGTAAGCTTCCCTCTCCTTAAATTTTGTAATGAGGCTTATTACCCATCATCAAGTGGTTTGGGTTTTCTATTTGCAATGAAATGGTCCTTCATTTGTGCTTAAAAGACAAAAGTATTAAATAGTTTTTAAACATTAATTAAAAGCCCATATGTTTGTTTGAATGGCTTGAAATTTCATATTGGCATCAAACTAACCAAAGAGGATCGACTATTCAACTCATCAATTAGAAACACAATGCAAATAAAGATTGGATTACCATTAATCAAAGTCTTTTGGGCTCATGGTCTAATAGACTTCAAAGGCAAGACATTAAATATATTGTAATGGGCACTATTTGGGTGACAATGTGATTCTATGCAAGGTTTGATTAATGTTCTACAAAATAGTAATCATATACAAAAGAAGTTCCTATTGTGGCAAATCCTAAAACATAGGTTCATGCTCAACATTATTTCCTATCTTCTTGGTGTCTTGGGTTCAAATCCTAAATGAAAATAATTAATAATTTTTTTGTCAAGAAAATGTTTAAGTTTTGATGATAGAGGATATTAACTATGCATTGCACAAAACCATGTTGTGTTTTTGAAATATTCAGATATTGCTCAATAGTGAGTATTTAATGTCTTTCCTTCAAAGAGATCAGTTTGGCATTCAATTCATTAAACCATGAAAGAAATCATCAAATTACAACCACATTGTCACATGTTAACTCTTCATCCATTCACATTTCCTTGTTTTTGAAGCATGGTTTAAAATGAATTAGCACCATAGTTATTATACAAGTGAAAATAGGATAAAAGGAGCCATTATGGTATGTAACCATTATTTAATTTCCATTGCAATAAGTGATTATTTAAATTAATGTTGATATTTTTATATTAACTTTTAGAATAATATTTATGATGCACTAAACAAACATTTGACAAAATTTGAAATGAATCTAATGCATCTGAAGCCCAAAAGTATTTTAAAACAATGTAACCTATGTTTTTTTGTTACTTAAATAACTTTTTAAAAGACCTAAAATAATTTGAAAATGACATTTCTATGGGAATGTTTTTATGTACACCATTACATTATAATATAATGTAACATCTTTTGGGGTTATAATAATTTTTTAAAATAATTTAAAGTCAAATTGTAAATCATGATTTTATACATATTTAATAAAATATTCCTTTATTAAATACTATTAAGGACTTAATCTTTGTCCTAGATTGGCTCCTATTATTTTATTTTGACCCTTCCTCCAATCAAGAAGTTTGAATTTCAATAGTGAAAAACACTTGGTTTAGATTCTCTAGTGCGAAGATGCCTTTAACTTTGTCATCTTGTTTCAATAACACATGTAAACCTACTATGTACAATTTTTAAACAACATGTGAAAGGGAGTATAGGCATGCCTCATGCATAAATTAGATTTTCCAATTTATTCACATTCTTTCAATTACAATGTCTCTCAAATGGCAAATTAGGATCTAGATTGGAAGTTGGGACAATATTTATAGAATTGATTTACAATGTGAAGAAGGAAGACAAAAATAATGTATAAAAGTGTTCCAAGCTTGTGTGTAAGGTAATAGTTGAAGATTGATATGTTTTTTTGAAATAAAAGCTTATTCAAAGCAAAGCCAAGGGGGACCTTATTTTGAAAATGCCTCAATTTGAGGGTATTACCTCACAAAAAGATCAATAATTGTACTTGTAATTTTTTAGTATTTAATTGGTTTTTTTAACACTTATTGTTAGTAGATGGATGGAGGGTGAAAGCACACTAAAGTAGGCCAAAAAAGTAGTCTACCTTAAATCACATTTAAAAATATGACAATTTTTTACAAAAACACAAAAGTAGATTGAAAAGTTTTTTTTATTTCATTTTGAAAACATCCATGCTTGCATTGGGTTTATAATAAATTGAGTATAAAATTTGAAAAAAATTAGTATAATAAAAGTAGGTAACAAGTAGGTTTGAAATTGATTGATAAATATTTTTTAAAACCTACTTTTACCCTACAACTATATATTTATACTAAAATGTGAAAAAGATGAAAAACCATAAGTACATTTTAGGCACCCATCAATTATTATTTTTAAATATAATATTTCATCTACTTATAATCTACATATAAGGGTTATAAAGTAGACTATGACATTTGCTTGAATTTACATCAATCTACTTAAACTTACTTTAAACATGTATTATTTATTTAAAGTTTTAACAAAGTTGAAAAAAATGTTCATATTAATCCTTGAACTAAATGATATTTTAAAGTTCAATATATCAAAACATATTTCCTAGCTACTTTTCATTTATGTTTCAAGGAACATTTGCAATCTATTTTACCATGAGGCACATGAAATTGATGACAAAGAAGGTGCATAAGATCCCATTGGTGGTAAAAACAAATAGGCACAAAAATTTATATTAGTGGCAAAGACATAGGTGTAAGAAATGATTGGTGAATTACAACTTGTGACTACTATTACTAGGGGTTTTTGTACAAGAAACAAGGCAATTAAAATGAAAGGAGTTTTGTTTTTTTGTCAAAAATTAAAAATCTAATCAACAACTTAATTTGTTTATAATGGGAGAGAAATTATGTCCATAACAAACTTCTTGGGCCATAATTCAGCAATAGTAGTTGTATTTTTTTTCATGGGTTTGTATTGTCTAAACATAGATGTTATTTGTCTAAAACACGTATGAAAGATGTATAAGTAAAATGAAATATTTTCATTTTCACAATAAGATTTTTCATATTCCTATTCATATGTGCTCCATACATGGTTTAAATGCACAACATTTGTGTTTAAACAATACATGGACCTATGAAAAATATATTTCATTCAACTATATATTATTGCCAAATTGTGGCTTAAGTAGTTTGTGATGTCTTGTAAAGCCCACCCCTTTTAGTGTTAAGAAAAAGGGTGAGGTTTTTATGCATTGTGAATCATGATGTAAACAATTTTGCATATAATAAAAAAAATTGCTAACCATTGCAATGGAGGAAATATTCCTTTTCTTGCTTTAAGGCTAGAATTTTAAAAATTGACATTGTAAACATGCCATCACAGTTGGGATTGATTGTCAAGGTTTACATAACCACGTTGTTGGTTGAATTTTGAACCAATCTTGTGTGCAAGTATAAAAAATGGGACCAAATTGGCATGGGTAAGGGCTTTTAGTCTTATAACTATTATTTTCAAGACATCAAGAACCCAAATTTAATTTATAATTGTCATTATCAAGAAAAAAAATACAATGAAATAATTGCCTACAAAACTATGGTTATTTTTTGGTTTGTTCATGAACTCCCAAGGTTCTTTGAATCTTTGAAATAATTGGAATCAATGGATCTTTGATTTAGATGTTTTCAAGATTCCAAAATTTACAATTAATAACAAAATCAAATGCATGCACAACATTCATTTGGACCCATTTTAGGCAAGTAAACTAAGTAAGTCCCTTACCTAAATATTATAGGTAAATGTCGTGGTAAGTATGCAAGTTGATTGGTAATGTTTATAATACCTTTTATAATTATTCTACCCATTGGTATATATTTCATTCTACCCAACTTCACTCTAATTGGTAGGGTTTACCTTTACTTAATTGTTTTGAGGCAAGGAAAATAAGGACACACATACAAATGTAATATAGTTTATATGCATTCTTACTTGGTTATGATGGATTTGCTTGAATTATGGTTCATGACTAAGTATTAATATTTTAATTACTTTCAAGATTGTTGTCTCAAACTCTTGAATATATTTATTATGTTACCATTTGTTACTATAGGAATGCCTTCAATATGGCAAATAAATGATTGAAGGGATTTTCTTAACCTCTTTAATTTTTCCTTAACAATGTGTTTTCATGTTTGCAATGGTAATTGAGCAATTGAATTTTTTTCTCCACTTGCAAATGTACCATATTTGTACAAATGTTATACATAAGCATTCTAATTTTATCTTACCATTTATCTCCTTATATCAAGAGATTGTATGTTAATAAATATTAGCCCCAACCTTAATTACCTTGTGTAGATTGTAAACAAAAAAACTCAATCTTTTAGATTGAAAGAGTTAACATAAGTGTTTAATCTTGGATGGTAACTTGAATATCTATAACATATAAGATGGTTCTAAAAAGGCAAGTTATTTTATGTGTTTTGAGCCAAGGTGGTGCTTTAAATAAGTGTCTATTTTGAATTAGAAATTGTCAAATCACATTGTAAAATATAATGTAAAGCACAAAGAAGAGGCTAGTTCATCATACTTGAAAGTCATAGGGTCCAAGTGTATGAACTTAAAAGTCTTAGTGCTAAGAATGATCTCCTTCAAATGCATTACCAAATATAAAACATGAGGTGCATTTAGCATGGTCCTTAGTCCTTATATGCATAAAAAATGTCATTAGGGGAATACAATGGGCCATATATATGAAAAAACATGAATAATATTTGACTATAGAATATTTATGAAAGGAAATGAAGTGTGCAAGAAAAAAAAGGGTTTTAAATTCATAAAAACATTTAGGGGTAAGCATTACATTTTGTGAATTGCTCATTATGACACTTATTTCATATGACATGACTTATTGTAAGAATAACATGAAATTTCTTACTATGTATGAGTTTTACTTGCACTTTTTGAAAGGTAAATATCCATGGTTAGGTCAATTCCATTCTTTTCCAAATGATGTGCAAAAAATTATAAGGTGCAAATAATTCATTAAAAATTAAAAATATAATTTATTTAATTATAGATAGGATGCTTATAATTCACTATGATAATATAAGCAAAATCATTTCAATTAATTCTTTTCGATATTCCATTATTTGATTATATACCCTTTTGCCTTGGGTGTTTCATAAATTATACCAAGAGTTCCCCTTAATAATAAATATCATGTGCCTTAGGTTCTATGAAATGCATATATCAAAAAATTGTGAAACATAAAATTAAATATTTCTTGCACCTATTATGGGGTTATTGGCCTTCATGATGAATTATGAATTATTAACTTTTTGGGCTTTTCATCCAAGAAGGATGGAAAACTTAGTAATTGTAAATTAATTGCACCATAGTCACAATAATTCTAATAGATTGAAAAGGATGGTGATTAATTGTAAAAATGACAAAACATAGTTGTAAATGACAATTAATAAAATATAATCACAAAATTGAATGGTTGCATAATACAATATTTCTTCTAATGTTTTGACTCGTACTTGTAATTTGTTGAATATATTTAGTTGGAATTTAATTAATTTGTAAGGAAGTAGTTATAATACAAATATGGATAGTGAACAAAACCTTCCAATGTTTTTTTAATAAGCTCATTACAAAAGGGTGTGGGTGTGGGTTGTGTTTGCACATTTGTACCCTTCTTTCTTTTATGAAAAAGGGCCCTAGCAAAGACATGTTTGTTTTAGTACTTAACCCAAGGCAAATGTGTTTCAATGATGATGCAATTGTAAAATGCATGAGTGAAAACATTAGGCCTTTTGGAAAAACAACACTTGCAAGGTTGTCATCCACACCACTTCTTCACAAATTTGAAACATTTAGAATTAGTGGGTCCCTTCTTGCTTGTAAGAGAGGTAGTGCTATATTTACAATGTTTGGTTTTGAAATTTGTACCCCTTTAGACTACACATTGCACTATGAGTATGAAAACGACAACCCAACAACAAATCTCCAATTGTTGTCCATTACGACTTCAAGAAAAATGATTGCCAAACAAATAGATTTGAAGATTTTTTCCCCAAGACATCTCAACATGTATTGTTTCCATGTATATTGATCAAAAAAATGTTACACAAGAAGAGGACTTGAGAGATTATTAGTCTTTAGATGTTTTAGTAAATGCTCTTCAATTGGATCTAATATTATAATTCAATTTGACTTCAAATTACTTAATGAAAAATGCAAAACAATTGAAACTTTTTGATTTGAATTTGAAGTTGTTAAAGGCACAAAAGATGTCATTAATCCGAACACAACTAACCATTAATGCACCTCTAGATGTGCACCTTATTTAGTTAATGCCTCACCCAATAATGAAAGCACAAATTGCTATAGTTACACTACAAAAATATTCTAAATTTGATGACAAGAATTGCTAGCCTTCCAAGAAGAGCTCCAATGTTGGTTATGTTGGTTTCTTGTTTCACTTATCATGAAAAACCACAACCTCAAGCCCACTTGTTGATGCTTAAAGCAATAACTCTTTGACTACAAGATTTTAATGGCAAAAAAAAAATGGTTTACTAGTTTGCATCTCAACCTTTTTTTTAGCTTTGTCAATGAATTAAAATTTAATGGTGGCAATGTTAGGAGTGAAATATATTCTCTTCACATACATGAGAAAAAAAATCCATGGATTTGGAACAAAATGTAAACCCTCATTGTTCCTCATTTTGCTTGAAATTCTAAACCCCTAAACCTTAAACAAACACCTTTCTATTGTTTATAATGAATGTTTATGCATTCCAAAATGTTCAACCATGCATAATATATTTTACAACTTTGTTTTGTGTGACCAATGAATGCTTCATATATTTGCAAGAAAATATATTTAACAAGTTTTTTTAAAAGAAAAAATTCTATGAAATTGTGAACAAAGACATTTGAAGACATGATGATCAGTCAATTAGCCCTCATGTAAAATGTTTTTCTAATAGAAATTGATCTTGAATAATGAACAACTTCTTCAATGACATTCTTGGAATAAATCCCATAAAGTTATGTAAGTGCAATGTTCATGTTGAAAGCCGGTGACTAGGGCATTTTTCTTCATATTGATCATTGCACATTTGTGGTTGACATGATACAAGGCAAATGCTTCTTTCAAAATTTGAGATTATTATTTCCAACTCCAAATCATATATGTATGACCACAACACACAAGTTCCCCATCAAAGATTATTATCTCTTTTGTGATTTATGAAGGTTCATTAACCACATTCAAGAAACATTTGAAGAGTTTAATGAACATATATAACCCAACAATGATGGTCATAAGAAGCAAATGGCACAAAATTCCACAATGCAAATGATATATTGATTCCAACCATTGCTAAAATAAAACTCTCATGACAATGTAGGCCTAGAAAATCTATGTACATTTTGAATCATTCATATTCAAAATTTGGGTTTTAATTCATGGTTTATGCATAATCTTAGTGTGTAGCAAAGCCACTAGAGTTCTAAAATGACCTAAACTAGATCACAAACTAAAAGAGAAAGAAACTTACTCAAAACTCCATACATACATAGTGACATATAACACTTAATACAAAAAAGGTGATGCCTAATTAATTTGTTAGGAAAAGAAGTTAAATTGCTCCAATAAAGCACTCTTTCTTAAAATATGTAAATAGTCAAAAATTTCATTTGCATGCCAAATTGTTTAGTGTTGCTTTGCCTTGATGTATAGTTTGAAATATACCATAAATATACATTAATAATATGTTTATCATGATTAAAGTTGGGAGGCAACTATTTTCATTATGTGTTTGATCATTTATGAGTTAATGAAAATCAAATGATTTTCAAATGCCTTGTTTCTTTTATAAATATTATCAAGATTTTTTATAGGCACCTATTTTTTTCTTCTTCTAAATGTTTATAATTCTTTGCCTCCAAAGTAATAAACAAGTACCTTATGTTAAACTGATGCCCTTCTTGTAAAAATGTAACACTTCCCCTTGTGGTTTTGAGAATATTCTTAATAACCCGTCATGAAAACTATAGTTTGGTTAATGTTACTAAAATAACCAGAACATATGGTTCTTTGATTCTGATTTTCTCCCCCCAAAAACCAAAACTAATAGTTCTTTGATTGTGAAAATTTTAAAGAACCAAACTACCCAACATTGAAACGAACCCATTTAAAAAATCCCTTTTTTTGTCTTAGTTTTTACATTTGCCCTAGCACTTGTAAGTTAGGCATTTGGCTAAAATTCACCAAGAATAAAAACATAAGATGGGAACTAGAAAAGGTGATGTCAATTTATTTTCACCTTGATTTGTAGTGGAAAGGTCTCAACAACTATTTTAAAGAGTTTTGTCAATAAGGTAACTTAATTTGAGCTTGGCATTCACCTCCACCCCAAGGTGTGATATAGGCTTAGGATTGACAAGCTAGCACTAATTTAGGCCCGCTTCACACTAGGGCCCAAGAACTGGCCAAACTCTGGAGAATTCCAATTTGCTAAATTGCCCATTGGTTTTAAACTTGGGCACAATCCCAAAAACCGAAGACGATGTGATTGCCATGACGACATTATTTTGATGTTCATGAAAAATAAATGTTCATATTATGAGGAAGCAATTTCTTTGGCTTGGCCCAAGAGTTGTATTATTAAATTATGCATATTTTCATTGTTGATGTATTTGATTTTTCATACGATTAGGGATCCACTTCTTGGACCATATCCTTAGCTTGCAAGTCCTTGGGCCAAGAAAAGACATTTAATTACAAGCTCAAGTTGGCCCAAGAAGTCAACATGGGTTAAGTTGGGCTGGAGATTTTTGGGCTTGGGCCTTAGATAAGTTTACCTTCATGGGTTTTGCTGATTAGGTACATATAATGGTTTTTTGGTAGAGTCTATTGTCACATTTATTCTCGCCACCTATAGTGCACCTGGGGTTGGTCATAAGCATCTAAATACAATCATTGATACTAGTCATGGGTCAGGGAAGTGGGGTTTAGGGTTTAATTGAAAATCAGTTGAACATCATAATTTAGGACCTAGCCTACAATTATCAATACCCTAACTATTCCCCAAAACTGCATGTAATCCAGTTATGGGGTCTGACCAAAAGTTATGAGTCAGATGAGATAGATTATTATGCATCAAATCAATCAATTGGTTTTGACAATTTTTAGCTTCCCCAGAGTCTTTAAGTTGAATTGATTAAATATGAGCAAGCCCATAATGGCTTTGCCCTTTAAATGACATCATCCATAAGGATGATAATATTCAACATATTAAAAACACACTTTGGTTAAGGGTTTGCTGGTTAGCATGGCGAAGCTGAAGTGGATCCTTTACTTTTGCCCTAGATAGTCGTGGGACTTTGTATGACCCTTAGATTTCATCCCAATGTCTCTAGTCTTTCTACCCTTAAGGGCTGCACCAAAAAATGGTTTACAATAATTCCATAGTGTCACATAGACGCATTAGATCCAACTTTTGAAAGAAGGGAATTTATTAAATCTTAGTATGAAATGATGGAATTCAGCATTAAATGCACAAGGTTTGAGAGTAATTATAGTAGGTAGAAGTAGTGAAAATATGTGCAGCAGCAGTGGAGGTGCTCATGAAAAAGGAAAAACAGGATGAAACTCAGTTTACCACCAAAATTGGTGGAAAAACTAATTTGGGTCCTACTTATTTCGCTTTGTAAAATTTTCATTCCCAATTACATGTTTGGGTGTGTTTTCCTCATGTAGCAAAAGTGCGAACTTCAATTGTAGTGGAACTCAAATGTGTCTCCCAATAGTTTTTGCAAAACTCTCATGCACTTCAAAGGACCTTCTCCATTGGATCATCATGTCACCATCTAAGGACATGAAACCCTTACTATTTATTCCTGTGTTTTTCTTTGGAGCCACAATGTGATATTTCTAGAGATTTTGCCTGTTGTAAACCATGTGTGCTGTATACCCAATGCTTGGAAACACACAAATCTTTGGCATGGGTTTATACCCCATGAACTGGGTGATTTGCAACTTGAGAGATTGATTCCTTGGAAACCAAATCCAATCAAGGAAGTGCATGGATTTGCATGGATTTTTTAATAAAAGATGACACTTGGAAAATTGCTACCTGATCACAGGGTTTGTCATGAAAAGCCTGTGCAATGAGAGAGAGAGAGAGAGAGAGAGGATAGATGCACAAACAAAGGGGTAGAAATCAATGGTAGTATTTTGGGATACCTTTGCTGAAGCTTAGCTATAAGCATTAGCAACAGTTAACACTTGAGCAATTTGGCAATGTTGTGTTGAAATAAAAATTATTCATCGTTCCATCATGCCTGGAGCTCACATTTGGGTTCACATTAGGGTAATTTGAAACCAACACCGAAGCAAGCAAACGAGAGTGAACTAAAAATTCACATGGAATCTTACTGGTTGAAGTGAAGAAATGTGTGTTGGGATTGTAATGGAATTTTTCAGGCATACATCAAAGAGGTGGGCCTAATGGTATAGGCAGCACCCATGGAGCCAAAAAACTTCAGAGTCAATTTTTTTTTGTGTGTTTTGTATTGAATTTTTTTGGAAGGCCAAGTTGGAAGGAACTTTTGCGGGTGCCTTGTGGCCCCCTTTGCTCACAAAATTACTACCACTCCAACTATAAGGTTCTTATGGTCTATCCCTTGGTCCATTTCAGGTTGATACCCATGTTCGTCGCTTATTGAGTTTTGATCCAATCATCAATTTTGTTCTCCAACTAGTTATTAATAACCTATCAATTGGTTGTTGAATTTTTTATAATTGATTAAATTGATAATTACATGGTATTGAAATTTCAAAATCTAATAACCTACTTGGATGACTTGATTATCATCTAGGCAAGTTATCAATATTTAAACACTAAAATAAATTTCCAAAGCTTATGATTTACAAGTTAATTGACAGTTCTCAATTGATTATTTGAAAACCTACCCTTTTGATTTCAGATAATCGGTAATACGATTATTACCCAAATTCTTTTGATATCCTAATTGGCACCCACTTATAAAAGATTGATATTGATATTTTGTGTGGTCTCAAAAAAAATTCGAAAAAAAACCTACCCAAATTTGTAAAACAGAAAAAACCACTAATGAAGGCCAACACGAGTTTACACTAGGAACAAAGGCTCTTAGGCAATGGCTCATGGGCTTTGCCATGGTCTCATCTGAAAAGGAAGTGCCATGAGTTTCGTACCCTAACATTAGGTTTGCCCATGGATGTCAATGTGGTCAGTACAAGAGTATTGCTACCATTCTCCCCGCCCCCCTTAGTCTGCCCTTTGCCCTTTTTTCACCTTGTTATGTTTTACACCCATAACATCCCATGTTGTTATGTGTACTAAGGGGCACATACCATGCCAGGTAGCATGTGCCAAAGGTCTTATAGCATGTTACATATCCCTTAGCACCCATAACATGGACAAAACGTGTATGAAAACATGGACCCAAAACATGTCTAGAAATGCCAAGGTGAAAAAAAATGGGGCAAAACTAGGGCAGACTGGGGGAAAAGAATTGTAGCAATACTCTTGTACATTAACAACTAACTATGGGCATACATAATGTTAGGGGGGGTTTCATACGCCATGACCCAATAACTATTAAGTGTCAACTGATCTTTAATGCAAGTGGATATCAACTTGCTTTGTTGGCCTTGCCTACCAAGGCAAGGATATTGTGTTTAGATTCCTTATATACTATAGGAGCTTAAGGTATTTTGGCACCTATGTAATAGGTCTACTTTTATATGAAGATTTTTGAAAGATGATATTTTGGCTTGTGTTGAAACTTGAGATTAATTATGGAGTTATAATATCTTGAAGTATTTTGGCTTTTTTTTAGATGATTTTTTGAAGATTACATTTTTGCATGGTGAAATATTTGAATTTTCATAATTCTTCTTTTGCCTTAAGATACCTTTTAATATGTAAATGGCAAGGCCATAATGTGACACACCCCTTGTTATAGACCACTTTTAGCCAATATTGTACTCACGCTCTCACACATCAATTGTGTCCTCAAGATGTTGAATACCAATTCTTTGAAATGATAAAAGGGCAAAGCTTGTTCATACACTAGATTAATGAACTTGCCAAAGATTAACTTAGTGCAAGAGAACACAAGAAGAAACAGAAAAGGCAAAAAAAAGAAACGTACCAAAGTCATAATTTAATTACCATGATTTTTTTAGAAAAAACCTCAATTACAAGGAATAAGTATATGAGAAATCAATTGCCTAACTACCACCCGCAAATAACAAACCAATCTCCAATGTCCTTGTTCAACTATGAATAAACTGGAAAGAATTTAACAAATTGGATAGTTAGAATGAGAGGCATGCTTTTCTTTAATAAAAAAAGGGTGAAATTTAAAATAAATAAGAGAAATTAAACATACAATTTTTTAAAAAAATTGAATGATTTTGGAGGTTTTCAATTGTTAGAAGTGATAAATAAATTTGTAAAAAGTGCCAGATATATTTGGTCTTTCATTTTGTAGCCAAAAATAAGATGGATGATTGTAAAATTACATTTCAAATTTGATTTATAGCCAAATTTGGTTAAATTTTCTTAGTGATGATTGTTACTTTTTTTAACATCTTCCTATGGATGATAGCCACTTTGGCTACAAACAAAAATTCCTAAAAGAAGCACTAAGATTCAGAGGTGAGATTGAGAAGGAACAAGAGTTATGAAAATTATGAATAGTGCAATTATTCCACCTCTTTGACTTCACCCCTTTAAGACCCAATTAAGTTTCGACTTATTACAAGCAGTTGAGAATTGAGTTGAGATTTGGATTAATCTTCGAGCATAGATGTTCAAATGGGACTTCAGGCCTTTGTCTCTTTACGTATTTCTTCTACTCTTCTGGACTGTTATATGCTTATTAATAAAGTTTGACAACTTGTTTTAAATCAATGCTCTAGCTGAACTAGCAAGGATAATGAGCAAATCAGATGTGCTACAATTCTTTTCTCCTAACTAGTATGTAATAATCCTCACTCAACTAATTACAAGCAAGCGAGTGCCAATTGAGTATCCTAATTCAACAACTACAACAAGCAAGTCCCAATTGAGTTTCATAACCCAACTATGAAATGGAAGTAACAATTCAGTTGCAAGAATGAGCATGTATGAAATATAACAGAGTGGGTGGGTTGTGTATTTTTATGAAGAACGTCAAGTTCTGAAAAGTAAATTAGAGGTATCTTGGTTCGGGGGCCTCTGGTTCCACACATAAATAAATGGGATTTGGAGTCAGGTTTCAGGTCTGCTTCTTCTTCTTCTTCAAGTTTTTGAAAAAAAAAGAATTTCTCATTTTGGTTTCAGTTTTGGAAATCAGACACAATTCCAGTTCAGTTTGGTTGTAATAACCTAGATTGGAACCAGTGGATAATTGCTGGTTAACCTTTGATTATTCCCTCATTTTTGGTCACTTTTTTTTCAAATTTTTTTTTGGTTCAAAACATCTCAGTTCTAATTCCAGTTCCACACCGAAATAAAAAGAACCCAGTTCCAGGTCCCTTCTTTAAGAAAGTAAAATCAGATTTTTGTTCGTGTTCTGGTTTCAATGATCAGAAACCAGAACATATTCTTCATTATGTTACTAGAAGGTTGTCTGAATTGTTACAGAAAAGTGTCATATATCATCACTCCATGTCATCTTGTGACTAGCAATTTTGGGCTTTGATCTTGTTATGGTTGATTGTCACTTTGACCACATTCAAAAAATTAAAAGAAAAAATCAATATTGCTATCATGGTGGCTGAACCCCATGGCGAGATAGCTCAACCTCAACTGAACTTGTGAAGTTCATAGCAGACATCATTTGGGGGGAATTTCTTCAGAATTTTGATGTGAAAAAAATTGACTATGAACTATAAAAATATTATTTTAATGAAAAAATGATGGGACGTTCATAGTGTTTTGAGAAAAATACAAATTGCTAGATTTTTATAAAAGGTTGTAATTGATAACCAACAATATAGAAGGATTTTTTCTTTTCGAATCTCGTTGTCTATAGCCAGTTAAATGTGGCTAAATCTTCTTATGAATGATCATTCAGCAGCTTCAGATACATGACAAAATTGGGAAAGAAAAACCACGCTCAATCTTTCAACCTAAAAATCTGATTTTAATAACCTATGCAAAAGATTTTTTAATGAAAAAATGACAAAAATTTCAATAGAATTATTAAAAAAATCTAAATTGTCAGATTCCTATATTAGGTTCCAGTAGGTAGCCAACAATATAAAATGATGTGTAAATATCTTTTTACTTACACATCTCACTTATAGCCAAATTTCGCTAAATATTTTAATGCCTGATCGACCATCATTTTAGCTACTGTAGTACCATGGTAAGTTCAACATTTCATTGTTGAATAATTATTTTATTTTGAGGATTCTATGTTGACTATAGATTTTAGAACATTTAAAATTTTTCCTTTACAGATTTATTTTCTTTGAATTTAGTTTTTTGAGAATTTCAACATTTTTTGAAAGATAATTATAATTGGCATCAAAATTGCCGAGTACCTTGTCATTTTTTTGGGGCGAATTTTTGTCACTTGGTGACCAAAAAATGGTACTTCTTGTGTGCTCTAAAATTTCAAGACATGAAAGATCTGACTTCAGAGCCACACCTCCGAGCATAACCTACTAGAACCTTTGTCTACTAAGAAAGTAATACTCTGTGCCATTAGCTCACACCAAAAATGATGACAAATAGTTTTGAAAATAAAAAGTTTCATGCAGTTAATGAGAAGGCACTCAATGGATTCAGTTTTTTTTCTGTTTGGCAAAGGGGAGGGAGAGGTTATTTTTGTTTTTTCCCTTGTTTCCAAATGTGTTCTCATCCTGTTCCCATGGGGTTCCCCAAGTTCCGAATTGTTCCCAAGACTTTCCCAATAGCACCTCAGCTTTATCCCATATGGTTTGCCCAAAGTCCAACTCTCATGTATACAAATTTTGAGCCGTTACTTCACTCAAGATACTTAGGGCGACTTTAGAGAAGGGTTCAAGGTCCAGGCACCAATGAATTCAAGCAATGTTATCGGTTGAAAGCTTTAAATTGGTCCCAAGGCCTTTAGACGAGGGTCGAAGATCCAGGCACCAATGAATTCAAGCAATCTCATTGGTTGAAAGCTTTAAATTGGTCCCAAGGCCTTTAGACGAGGGTCCAAGACCAAAAAGAAAACTAAGAAAACGGATTCAGACCAGCAAATCCAGCAATCCCCATTGGCCTGAAAAATTGTGCAACTCTAATCTGCTGAACATTGCAAATAATGGTCCCCTTCAACCATTTCCATTGGTCCTCTTAAAGTCTCACAACCTACCAAACCCTATTCCACATTGAACTCCAAAATCACTCACTGTGAGGGGATTTTGTTACATTGCACCCACCAATGCACCATCCTTGGAAAACCATTATAACTTGCTTGTTGGTGAACCAAAACAGAGCCACCGAGGGTCCAAATTTTGTAACCGGCTATGGTGTACACCTTCCTACTTCCCCCTCACATTGCCTAAGTAAATGGGGGTACCTATCATACCTAAGTAGGTAGGGAATGCAAATGGTTACCATGTAGGTAAGGCACTTGGTGGCTACTACCTAGATGCATGTGGATGAAACACCAGAACCAGCAACTATTAACAAGTTCAAATACCCGCCCAAGACTGGTTAGGGCATCATAACAAACGAGTGTTTTGCACCATCCATCCTAACCAGTGTTATGATGGTTAACCAGGGTTAGGATAAGGGAGCCTTGTGTGGTTTTTTCAAAGGCGGATTCTCCCCTCTTTTGCACTCCTAGAGTTCCAGATGTCAAGAGAACATTGTCCAGATCTTCCTAATAGTGGGAATGAGAAAGCTTACAACATATCACCTTAGGGTCCCTCATTGCCCAAAGTTTTCTTCATGTTTGACACATCTTTCAATTCTTTGTAGGGAAGAAATAATAATGCCTTGCACCTGCGTGGGTGTAGTTCCTTATTAGAAGACCTCTCTCGCAATTTAGCTTGACTTTGCAAAATGGTGTTAATTGGGGACACTGTGTGGAGAATATTTGGGATTTGTTTCAGATGAAAGACTCTTCTTTGTGGAGTCTGATCAACTTCTTTGGCAGAGTAGAGAGAAAGGGTGATCAAACCTTAAGTCAAGTTCTATTATGGAAAGATACTGTTTGGATGGGTATGTTGTTTGGAAATCAAAAGAAGCAAGGAGATTCGACTCAGCTTTTCCCAATGCAAAAACCCATCACCAGTTCAAGTGGTCTAAGAGGCCCTGAAACGTGTAAGAACTCTTGTGAGTTGTATAAGGATGGGAAAGTGTAGGTAGTTTGGATGTTCCATATTGTGATTGCTAAGAATTTGTCCAACCTACAAAATCTAAATCCAAGAAAATTTTGTTTTGGATCTTCCTTCATGCTTTCAATTTCAAGTAAGCCAAACTGCCAGTTAAGTCTTTATGGATCACACACTTGTGGATGGCTTGTACAAACTAGGTACTCTTCATGAGTGGTGGGTTGATGGATTGCAGGAGTTACTGATTGACTCGTGGGTATTTTACCCAGCAGGATTGATGAGGCCAGTTTATGGATTCTCTCTTCAGGGACAAGATACAAGAATAAAAACTCCTCAGAAAGTCTGTGTTGAGCACTTGAAATGATCAAAAGAGAGGACTCGGCAGCACCATTCTCCAGACTAGTGCAAAATTCAGAATTGAGCCCATCCCTGCACCTGAATGTCAAAATGAAACGAATACAAATGAAGCACAGCTGCTCTTGAGTCTTTACAGCTACATTTTCCTATGGCTATATAGTTGTCTCCACTCACGATCTGTCTGAATTCATCATTTACCTGCTTGTAGAAACCTTGTTAGCATCAATTTGAAACCATAGGATTCCAGTCTTGTTTTCTAGTCTTGACCTTTCATTTCCATGTTTGAGCCGTCAAAAGCTTTGTAATCTCAAGTTGGGTATCCAATAGCATTTCTGTGTGCTTCAGTTGCAAATCCAATCGTCTGGCTTCTCTTTCAACCAGCAAGCGTTCTGAGTCTCGATGCATCTCTAATTTGGCCTCTTGTAACTTCGAAACAGAATTTGCAAAAGATTGAAAGCTTGCCATAATGTCAGGGTTACTCTTATTGGAAGTGCGGAGCTGCTGTCTTCTGTCTTTGGTGGAAGTGCTTCGAGGTCTTGGCACTTTTGATATAGGGCCCAACAGGCTATATGCAGGCCTGAGCTTTTGCAAGGGCAGTTCACTTGAGTTGTCATCTTCTTTCTCAATATCAAATTCCTCATCCTGAACTTGCCATTTCTCTTCTTCCACAGATTCTGGAGGACCAGAAGAAACGTATGTGAACTGCTGCAGTAGAGCAAAAAATGAAATGCAATATGCAGCTTGTAAGGAAAAGTTGCTGGAAATCTTGTAGGCAAAGAAGTCGGGGGCTGTTTTGTATCCTCACCTTCAGGAACCAAAGATCCAGCTTCACTGCTGAGAGAGCTCTGATCAAGCACTGGTGGAAAGACATGGCCAGCATCTATTCCTCCAGGGATACCATATCCT
>Ga0209611_10000679_pt1 | contig 52991 bp, 43 predicted proteins | sample S1TSphgellanicum_3_FD_187693 | JGI IMG/M metagenome (GOLD analysis project Ga0209611, IMG submission 187693) | Host-associated microbial communities from peat moss isolated from Minnesota, USA - S1T2_Fc - Sphagnum magellanicum MG (SPAdes) (version 2) | ecosystem: Host-associated > Plants > Peat... | reverse complement strand
TTTTTTTTCCCCCCCCCCCCCAAGCATCATTCAAGTTGCTAGCCAAAAAGTGGGTTGTCTTCTGCTGCTGCTGCTGCTTAGTAGTACTGCCACTCGAGGAATGGGGGCAGGGAGGGACGGGGCCATTCCCAGTAAATTACCCCAAGTACGCCCCTCTAGTTTGATAAGATGACAAATTCCAAGGCTACCCATGCAGACCATGCATATGTGTGGCCAGACCTCGTTCATGTGCACTTGTTTCATTTATTAACTAGATTAGGTGGAATATGATTGTGGTGGGTGCACTCGTGTTCTTGGGCGGTGTGGACGGTTGCAGTACATGACGACAAAAATTAGATATGCCCATAAGATCTTGCAAAATGTGGGTAAAGATTGTGGTTACCACCACCGTAGCCTAGGGTTAGTTTCCACACACATCATTGACAAAACGAATAATTTTTTTCTTTTTTTTTTTTCAAAAAATGAATTTGGTTTTCAAATTTGAAATTATTATATATTTTCCCATCATATATTATAATATTCTGATATGAGGAGTGAAATTATTCAGAATGTAGCCTATGATAACTATGATGATTTTCAACATTTCAACTTCCTCATATTTTCACAAAATTTCATTTCACTATTTTGAAGGATTATTTAATGATGAAACTGACCTTAGGGTAAGGTATGAGGACTCCAATTTGTGGTAAAATTGCCAAACATCCCAAAACCTAATGTTTGTTCAGTTTGGATTCATTCGGTGTTGCCAACTGGTGCACTAGCTTATCAAGGTGGTGATCAAGTCAGTATCTATATAGTCTGGGTAAAAGGCTGCTTGAAAGGGTTTTTATTTCTTCAAGATTGTGAAACTGAAAGGACAAACAACCTGGACTGAAAACACATGCTTTGTAACTAAACTGGGATGGATAGAAAAGATTCAATATTCTGAACTCATCAGATTGCCACCATTATGCACCAAAATTAATTAATTAATTAAAAAAAGAAAGAATTAAAAAAAAAGAAAAAAAAGGTAGTTAGAGAGTATGGGTTTTAAAAAGGTAAGTAGTGCTGTAAAGATGCCCAGAACCCAGGTCCAAAAGAAGCCATTTTCAGGGGTTTTTTTTTTTTTGGTTGTCTATTTTATTTTATTTTTCCCCTTCAAATTTTCTGATGTAGCTCAATTGGTGATCATGCTGACAAAAATTTAACCAAACTTGGGCTCTGCATTGGTTTGTACTAGTGGTGGTGACGATCAAGGTGACATAAGGTCAGAATAATAATATATTTTGATTTGTTTGAATGAATCTTTACAATATCAAAACAAAATTCCTTATCACATAGATTTTCCATGAAATCGTTTTCACTCCCATAAATTCATTTTATAACATGAAATTTTTTAATCTTCACTTATTGAAAATATTAGAAGAAATTGTATATTGATTACACCAAGAAACTCATGAAATGATATCAATATATCAAAGAAAAGATTTTTAGAAAATTAGCCTTTTACTCAGTGTGATGTGAGCTAAATTGAATTTTAAATATGTGTTGGTGCAGCTTGGAATGCTCGGAAGAACAAAAAAAATATTCAATTTCCATATGCTACAATTGAAAGGTGATGATACAGAAAGACAAGTATAAAAGGGGTGTGGCAATTATTTTTTCTCTCAATTTTGTGATGTTGCTTAAGTGGCGATCAACCATAAGTATGTCTAGTCAATTTTGGCGATCTTCAAAATATGAAAGTAGAAAATCTTAAGCACCCTTTCATAATGTAGGCAATTGTGATGATTTTGGCCCCCCAAAAAAACAAAATTAAGGGAATTTGTGACAGAATATATATAGTTTTTTCAAAATATATTTCGCAAAATGACGAAAATTCACCACTAAAAAAATCACTGGTTGTGGCATGGACTTGTCATCCAAAAGGGCGCAATCTTTAATGGAACTTAAAGCTACTCCCCTAGGTAAACTAGCTCTGATGTACCTACCATTAGCAATGGAAATTGGCTAAAATGGAGATATGAAATATTTATTATAAATAAATTTTAAAAATTAAGCACCCTTCTAATAATATTTTGGCTACCTATTGGAACTGAATATACAGAAATCTGACAATTTATAGCACTTTCTCTTGGGGGAAGTCTGGCAATTGAAGAAAAAACCCCCAGAAACCACTTATTTTTCACATTTTTCTCTTCTTGAGTTTGCAAGGGAATTATTATTTTTTAAACACACTTTGGTCAGTACCCACAGCAGCAGCAGCACGAGGGCAAGAGGTTCTCACGTTTCCTTCCTCCTCCTCTAAAGTCCTTAGCAGAAGACTTCAAATAATGAGAAAACAAAACAGATGGGTGACATAGTTGTGACCACTACTGCTACACTGACTCTACTGTTGCAGGGAAGCCATCTATCTCTGCAATGGTCTGCAGGAGAAGGAAGGAAGGAAAGAAGGAAAGCCTTGTTTGTCCTGATGGTGTAAGGAAAGGAAGCAGCTTTTCATCACACCAGATCCGGATAATGTCAAAGTTTCTCTGGAAAAACTAAAAATAAAAATAAAAGCATCACACAAAAAAATACTAGCTACCTTCGTACTTAACTGTATTACAATGCCATTATGGTAGTAGTATAGCTAGCCTAATGCTGGAGTTGTTGCCCTTAGACAACAACAACAACTTTGTATTTCACTTTCACTGCAAAAACAGGGAAAGAGAAAGAGGGTGTCTGAAGGAAGGAAAGGAAGGATTGGAGTTTAAGGTGGTGGGGGGGGGGATTTATGTATGTATGGGTCAGGACTATTAACATGACCTAACTAGTTGACCTGATTTTGTGTTGGATCAGTGGCAACCTAACACAACCATATTGTGTATGGGTGCTAGTTAGAATACTAGGAAGTACGCGCATGAATGAATGATGGGAGTGATACTTACTCCCCCCATCAAGGTAGGGTCAGGCCCATGGCCAAGGTACAGCTTTTGTAATCATCCTTGTGTTGGCCGACGAAATGGATACCCCACCCACACATTCTTATCTGTGATCACCTTTTGCAGTTGGTAGGAGGACGACCACCACCACCACCACCACCACCACCACCACAACAACAAAGCTATACACACTTTGTTCACCCACCTGTGAGCCAGAGTGAACATCATTTTTATTGGGTCATTCATTCTCTCTAGCTTGCATCCCATCATAATTGTGATATTTCATTCATCCATCCATCCATCAATCAAATGAACCTTGGTGACATGCGAAGGCGGGGGGAGGGGGTGGGTGGGGAGCTAGAGTGAACCAGCCCGCACTCATCAGCACACCATACTGGATTATGGATGGTGTGTGGATTCCAAACACACTTTTTTTTTTGGGTTGTATTCCTGTCCCATAGCTAAAAAACATCCACATGCACCTACTACCTACCTGGTTAGCCATCAAGTACCTTACCTACCGACCTATCTACATAGTAATCACTTTAGGTTGTTCCTTCTTTACTTTCCTTTTGATACTTTACCCACTTATATATCTACTTACCTAGCTAGTGTGATGGGGAAGCAACAGGGTTTACTGGATAGGTTACCAAGGTAGACATTAGCACTCATTTTGTGATTCATTCACAACTAAAATTATAATGGGTTTCCATGGATGATGGTGCACAGGTGGGGGTGTCTTGCTCAGTCACATAAAAACCCCCAATGTGGTAACCCCAATGGCTTCCCTTGGTGCCTACCTAACGTTGGATGGGTTGCTTGTTGATGATATGGGGGAGGAGTTGTGTTGCAATTATTATTGTTGTTGTTTGTTTGTTTGTATGTATGTATGTATGTATGTATGTAGGTAGAGAGGAATTGGTTGCCACTGTTCCATGGCTGTTGTTGTATAGGTGCAAATCAAACATTGTCTGCAAAGTGAAAAAAATTCTCTCCCTTTTTCATACATCTAATAATAAGTAGTAACTGCTGCAAAGGAAACCTGAAGTACTTCCTACTTCGTGTTTTTTCAACATGTCTATCTAGTAATAGTGTGTGTTTGAATCTGTTTTGCTGGATTGTCAGAGTACCAAACTTATATGCTACCTACTTTAAAAATGCTACTGTTTCTTGCTTTGACATATCAATTTGCCCCCCCTCAGAAACTACTATATTTGTGAGAGGGCTCTCTCTCCCTCTTTGTTTACTGCCTCTGCCTGTCAGGGAGAGACCACATAACCAACCATGGTAGTAGGTATAGCAGTGTTGTACTAGTATCGACTTTTGAACATACAAGACTTTTTGGTCCTGGTAGGGTATCCTATCCTATGACCGAGCATTTTATTCATATCTTCCTCATCTCTTCTCTTCTTCATTTTGAGTGATTTAAAATGTTGGTTGTTGTTATGGGAGCGCTAGCTAACTTGAGCTCTTCAATTTGTCTTTGAACAGTAGAGGCAAATTAATAAATTATAGAAGAGCAAGAAGAGAACTAATCTTTTCCAAGTTATAAAATTGCGCTTTTCTTCTCTTTTCCTCTCTTCTACCCCCCTCTTACTCTCAATGCTCATAACTTTCTCATTTCTTGTTCAATTTAAGTGATTTAAAGTGCTATAAGAGCACAAACCTTATGATCTACAAATAAATCTTTGAACCATAAAAGGCAATAGAGCGACTTTTAAAGACTTTTTTGGGTGTTTGATAATAGTCTTCCAAGTGTTCAGTGGTTTTTGGTTTCCACCATTTAACCCCCTCCCCCCCCTTACTTTGGAGGATCACATCTGACTCATTTCTTCCTCTTTTCAACGATTCAACTTTCTGTGGGTGTGCAAATAGTAGGGCTACCATTCCTTCTCTTTGAGCACGAAATTCAAAGGAGCACTCTCCAGAAATTCGCAGACCTCCGAGACACTAAGTGTTCGGTGACCAGCCTAGCTACACTATGGGTTTTTCTTTTGGTTTCTTCATACATGAGAAGGAACTAGTATTGGGTAACCCTTTGGGGGGGGCCGGGGGGGGGAGGGGGTATATTTTCATACCTGTATCTTATTGGTATTAGGTCCAAGGCTGATTTTATTTTATTTTTGCCTGGTAGATGGCAGGTATACACCTGCTATAATATTACCTCAGGTCCCGTAACAACTGGTATTGTTGTCTCAGGTCATACCCAACTGGTATGTCCAATACCAATCCATCATAGCTACCAGTATTATATACTCAGGTGGGCATGCTATTTATACATATGGATACTACACTGGTGGGTAGTTTTGTCATTTGCTTCCACAATTTGAGGAATGTTCACTAGGTAGGTAGTTTTCATTTTGAATGAATGTTCAGCAGGTGTTCTTTTGTAAACTGTGGGGTTTCAGTTTTTGGGAACCTCATGGAACACTTTCTTATTAATTTTTTGATCTGTTGTTGCTGTTGTTGTTGTTGCAGGTTTGAACCAGTGTTTGTTCAGCTGATGTTTTTTGTTTTGTTTATGTTTATGAAGAACCTCTTGTTTCGGGGTTCTAAAACAATAAATTAGAATGATTCCAATTCTGGTTCCAACTCGCATAAATGAAACCCCAGAATCCTGTTCCACAACTGGTTCTTCCAAAACAAATTCTGGTCTGGTTCTGGAAATCAGACTTAGTCCTGGTCCTGTTTTGGGTAACCCAGACTAGAACCCGCACTTAACTTTCCAGTTAGCCCTTTGGTTTTAGTTTTAGTTTTAGTTTTAGTTTTTTTCCTAAAATCTGTGTTCCAGTTCTGATTCCACACGTAAAATAGAGACAGGAACCAACCCAGTTACAGATCTAATCCTTAAAATAGTCTGGTTCTGTTGCCAGTCCAAAATTTCAGTTTTTACTAATTGAAAATGAGAGAACTGAAACCGGAACCACATTATTATTATTATTACTAAATGAAAACCAGGGTTAATAATCTGGTTCAACCGGAATGGGGCAGTTCTGCAAACCAGAACAAAAACCCAGATTATTACTAACTAACTAACTGGAACCAGACTTGCAGTAGTAACTGGAGCCAGAACTGGCGGTTCTAACTTGCCAAACTACTGGTAACCGCGCTTGGTTTGGAACTTGGGTGGTGCCATAATGGAAGAGTTTTGATGAGGGGGGCAGGGCGGGACGGGGGGGAACAGGGCAGGGCCATGACACGATGATGAGCCACTGTTGTTTGTTTGGACAAAGAAAGGATTGATTGATTGATTCAGTGTGTATGATCATCTGTTGCAAAAGTTTTTGCAACATTATTCAAACAGCATGTATGTATCTATGTATGTAAGTAAGTAAGTAAGTAAGTCTTTTGGTGGATTCAAACTATTGCATATTGCACTCATTGTTGTTGTTGTTGTTTGTCTTTCCAGGATCTTCATCATCTCTTTCAGCAAAATGCTCCAACGACCAGCCAGAGTCGCAGCAGCAGTAGCAGCAAGAAGTTCTAGTTCTTCAGCCTGGTGGTCGATCTCCCTAGCCGCCGGCGCCGGCGCCGCCGCATCCGCCCCTGCAGCAACCCACGAGGTCGGAGAGAGCAGGACCTGCACGTACCTGGTTGTGGCGGAGCGGAGTGGTGGCAGCAAGCAACGCTCCAGCAGTTGCAGTTGCAGTTGCAGTTGCTGCTGCTGCAGAAGCAGCAGCTGCTTGAAGAGACGAGGAGGCTGCACACCACGTCTCCCGCGTCTCACACCACCTGCAAACGCGAACAGATCAGTTTCCTTGACGCATCTGCAGGCAGTATTAAATGGGGGTGTACATAACGGGGGGAGTGCAGTGCCCCCGGGGGAGCTTCAAGAGTCGCTGCTGCAGCTAGTAATCTAGTGCGCCGCTTCTCAAGCTGCTGCTTGAGGGGGTCGGAGTAGTACTATCTCACAAAAAGAACAGGTACTAGCCACAACCTTCGGACCCTATTCCAGTTCAAAGGCAGACTCAGGAGGAGGGCAATTCTGAACAAGCTGGGACTTAGTTGCTTTCCAGCAAGGAGCTTACTTACTAGGAGGTCGAGCTCCTTGCTTGGAGCTTGCTGCTGGATGTAACCGGCTCCAGCAGCAGGAGGAACATCTTTTTTTCTCTGTGATTGATCCAGTTAGGGTAGAGGAAGCCCATCTAGCTCATCTGGAGTTGCACCCAAGTTTGCCCACCATATATATTTCTCTTGATATTATCACTTTCCGCTTCTTCTTCTTCTTCTTCTTTTTCTCCTCTTCTCGCTCTTTCCTGCTTCTGGATCAGATGTCACAAGCATTCATTCTCTGATGATGATGATGACCACTTTCTACATCTCTCGCTCTACTATTGGGTGGATGATCCTTGATCCTTGAGGTCTTCATTCTTGTAAGTAAGTTGTACAGAACAAGACTGCACAAGACAAAAACACTATGGCCCCCCCCCAAGAAAAGCAGCCTCAGGGGCGGCGGCAAGCTGCAACAAAGCTACATTCCGCACACTTAAAATTGTCACTCACGCGAGATTTCGCCCTTCACCCTATCAGCTTCATAGCCTGCTTGACTAATTCTCGTTCAAAGTGCATGCAAAACCAGCACATAGTTCTAACAACATCGTAATTCTAGGTGTACCAAATCTCGCCTAGCAAGAAAGAAAGAAAGCAAGCAAGGAAGTTCCTAAATCCTGGAGGTGCCAGAATCAATAATCTCTCCTAAGAGCTAATTTTACACCGGATAATGCCCAACCGCGGAACTCGACTCGACCGTCGGAATGATCATCCCTTGAATGCCCATCACCAACTAGAAGAATCACACACGTGCAAAATCCCAGATTGGAATTTATACATATACATATGGAACCACGTTCTGTAGTACTTTGTTGCTGCCATATTCTGCAATGGTTTACAGGTTAGACTTAGAATAAAGAACGTCGTGATTCCGAGGCTCTCAAGCTCCTCGTGTTGTATTCTTTGGTTGTAGTGCACCAGGTGTTTGGGCTTCTTGGACTGGAGGATGATGAGAAACTTGGTAGTAGTAAGACTAGGAGGAGCTGCAGGAGCAGTAGCAGCAGCAGGACGTACGCAGCAGCAGAAGAAGAAGATGATGAGCAGCAGTCGAGATCAAATGCGTAATGGTGGTGGCTGTAGCTGATCCTAGACTAGAGGAGTTGAAGGAGGACGACGGTTGCAGGTGCAGCTGCTGCAGTATCATGACAGCTGCAGCTGCTTCTTTTATACAACTTCTTCCGCTCATGCTGCCCTGCAAGGTGCGTAGTAACAATATCATTATTGTCAAACTCGACTGCAGCTTGCAGCCAGCTGCGAATACTACTAGATCAGCAAGCTCTTCTTATTGTCTTCGAGATCCATGGGGTAGGTAAAGTTTTCCTCTTTTGCTTAGCTAGCTACGCCGGTTGATGAAGAACAGGACCTCGAGATCAGCAGTGCTGCTCATTGTGAATGAACCAGACTGATCATATGTCCCACCATAATGTCAAGCGGAGGTTTGAATGCACTTGTATCTGTGTATATCTATATATCTCGGGTGCTGCAGGATGAGAAGACGAGATCCAAGATGTGGCCTTCAGCTGGCCGGTGGCCACCTTGGATGTCTAGGCGCGAGGAGCAGTATGATGATCAGGAGGAGGAGCTGGAGGAGGAGGACCAGCAGCAGCTGGGGGGAGGGCCGGAGAAGCACAAGTGTAGTATTGCAGCAGCAGCAAACGGTAGTAACGGTCCCGACGTCACCTTGCGGTTGAGCAATTTGGAAGTACCGGCGGTACTGGCGGCGGCATCTCCCGGCAGCTGCTCCGACACTAGCGATGTGTCGAGAACTTCCAAGAATAATAACGTGAAGAAGAATGTAAGCGGAGGAGGAGGAGCAGCAGTCCTGGACGATCATGTGGAGGTTCATCGTGGTTCGAGTCGGTATTGGATGCCTCCGACGGCGGAGGTGTCGTCGGTGGAGAAGAAGACGGCTCTGTTGGGGATCACGGAAAAGATTGCCACAGCTTTCGCAGCTGGAGCAGCTAATTCGCATCATCATGGCAGCAGCTTCAACCGATCATCTACATCGGTGGTCGTGGAGCCGGAATTGCTGCAGGAGTCTGACAACAACAGCAGGCGTGTCGAGTCTGGAGGCAAGGAAGCTACTACGTCTTTGCCCCCCGCCAGCTGCAGTGGCAGCCCGTTGCCAGTAGCAGCTGCTGAGTCCGGCGCTGTAGCTCCGCCGGCCTCCTCGCCAATAGATCATGCTGCTGCTGGTATATCATGCAGTACTACACAACAGACACACGAGGAATTGCAGGAGTGCAGCAATCTTGCAGCAGCTGTTGAAGAACGTCAACTGTTGAACCATCCTAATGCAGCAGCAGCAGCAGCAGCAGATCAGTATGGCAGAGCTGATGGAGACCATTGGAGGCCGTCATGGTCGACGTCGGGAGCAGCAGCTTGGGATCTAGTGAGGCGAGGAATGAGCTTCCAGGAGCAGCAGCAGACGACGAGCGGCGGCGGGCCGAGCTGCTGCAGCTTGTCAGCTGGATCTGGAGAGTACTACTCGGACAATACTTATAATGGTGATCTGCAAGAACCACGCGGGAGCGGCCCGCGAGGAGGAGAACACAACAACAAGCTACCGTCGTCACAGTTCCGTGGAGTGGTGCCGCAGTCCAACGGCAGATGGGGAGCGCAGATCTACGAGAAGCATCAGCGCATTTGGTTGGGGACTTTCAACACGGAAGAGGAAGCGGCTCGAGCTTACGATCGCGCTGCTATCAAGTTCCGTGGCCGTGACGCCATGACCAACTTCCGACCCGTGCAGGACAACGAGCTGGAAGCCGAGTTTCTTCTGCAGTATACCAAGGAGCAGATCGTCGAGATGCTGCGGCGTCACACTTATGACGAGGAGCTTGATCACAGGACTCAGTCTATTAAGCATTCCTGCTGCGAAGCAACAACTGGAGCTTTATCTGCTGCTGCTCCAGAGATTGGAGCTTTTGACGCTCGCAGATCATCAAGCCCAGCTGCTGCAGGAGTCTCTCCTGTTTCTTCCAATGAGAACATGACGCCTGAGACTTCAGTCAGTCGTCTTGCATCTGCTGCAGGATCATCAGCTTTGTCGACAGATCTCCTGAGTGCTGCTGCAGCAATTCCAGCAGCCTGCAAGCTGCTGGGCAGCAGCAGCAACAACAACAACAATGCAGCAGCAACAACAATGCAGCAGCAGCAGCAACGTGAGCATCTGTTTGACAAAGCGGTGACTCCAAGTGACGTTGGGAAACTGAACAGGCTTGTGATTCCAAAGCAGCATGCAGAGAGATGCTTCCCTCTAGACTTATCAGCCAATTCCCCAGGCCAAACACTCTCCTTTGAAGATGTCTCTGGCAAGCACTGGAGGTTTAGATACTCCTACTGGAACAGTAGCCAGAGCTATGTGCTCACCAAAGGTTGGAGCAGATTTGTCAAGGAGAAAAAACTGGATGCAGGTGACATTGTGTTTTTTGAGAGAGGACCCAACCAGGAGCTTCACATTGATTTCCGCCGCAAGCAAACTGTTACAATGCCAGGAGGAGGACTTGGACTTGGAGGTATTACATCTTCTTCTTCAGCATCTGATCATAGAGGTGGTCTTGGAGGTGGACCAGGCTTTCGAGGTGCATGGATAGGTCAGACTTCTTACGACTCTCCATTCCTTGCTTCAGCTGCATCCAAATCTGCAGCTGCTGCATCTTTCAGTTCCTCTATCTGGCAGCCTTTCAGCTTCAATGGGTCTCTGCGAATTCCAAGCTGCAGCAGCTTGCCATCAAACCTGCAACCTCCCAGCTGCTTTCAAGACCCAGCTGGCCCGAGGATGTTACAGTATGGGAATACCTATAACCAAATGTTTCACTCAATGTCATTGCCTGCAGGCCGGGGATTGTCTGGCTCAAGTTTACTACATCCAGTTCTTCATGACTCACACCTTGAAATGATGAGTGACCCAGTCCGGGGTCATAATTTGTCAACAGCAGCAGCAGTGCAAACACATCATGAGTCTTCATGGGCTGCAGCAACTGCAAGCTCTTATAATGCTTCAATGGAGCACCCATGGCCCCCAGGATTGACCGCAAACTGTGTGAGGACAACAGACTATGTTGGATCATCATCTATTGAGCTTAGATTAGGTCATCAAGGAAGCCATCATCATGGGGAACTTGCAGCAGAGAGCTCAGCCATGGCTCGGGATCAAGCCCCTGACTCTATCAACAGCACTAGTACTACTGTAAATGCTCAAAATGGATGCGTCAAAGAAGCCCACACCATCAGCAATAATGGTCATGGCACACGACTTTTTGGAGTAGATCTCGAACGCTCAGTCTTGAACTTTCCCACACTTGAAGTGACATCTCTCAATTTCCAAACCCCAGTCTCGAAATTCACTGGACAATTGTTACCACCATCAGCTGCTACAACGTCCAACTCGGTGCAGTGTGTACCAGGTGCTTCTCATGGTGTGCTTTCTTCTGCCTCTGCTGATCATTCAACAAGTCAATCACTTGGACCAAATCTGTTGCCAGATTTAAGGTCTTCTTCCCAGCCTGCAGCAGCAGTTGTGCAAGATTCAGCTACAGTACAATTCAGCACTTCAGAGCAATTGTCAACACCTTTGCACTTTCACCAGCAATTGTTGCAGACTGTAGGCTTTCATAATAAGTCACTCCTAGAACAACCCATTGAGCTGCAACAATCACAGATGAATCAGCAACAGCTGGCAGCAAACCAAAGAATGCAATCTTCATGCGCAAATTTGTGTACATTGAGTTCTTGCAACTCTAATGGTCAGAAGATCCCCCCCAAGTTACCCAGTATGAAAAATCTTGCTAATTTGGATCAGGAGGTTTCAAGGATGGAAGCAAAATTTCATGAAGATGCACATGAGGCAAGATTCAACAATGGAATTCATGAGGAGGCAGCAGCTGTGGAGGAGGATTGTGAACTTCTGACTAGGTCAAGTTCATCAATTATTGAGTCCAATCGAAAGAGGAAGAAGACTCCAGACCTTGACTTGGATCAATCCCTTAAAGCGGTGACAATAGGTTTGGGAGAAATGTCAGATGAAACTGATACATCCCTTTCTCTGGCACATTCCAAACTACACCCTAAAGAGCATCCGAGGCATGAGCAGCAATGGCCAAGCCACCACCAAGAAGCTGGCTCAGTCAGTGGGATGATGAAGTCTAGCCCTAGTGGTGGTGGCACCCATGAGCAATTGCCCAAAAGACATTGTTCACCTGCAGCAGCATGTGAGCCTCTTCCACTAGAAATTATGCAAGGTTTCAAACATGGAGTTGGTGAATTGCCTAAGACTCAAAGTGAGAACCAAAAAATTCTCACTAATATAGATGATCATGATGGCACAACAACATCGGATTCCAACAATGTACAAATCCACCTTCAAGAAAGCAGCTTGATCCGCCCATTGACTCATGAACAAGAAATGCAGCAGGACTCCACCACATTGATCAAATGTAGCTTGGATTGGCAGCAGTCTACATCATCAGATCAACAACAACCCATCTTGGTTCCTCTTGCCAAGTTCCAATCAACACAAGAGCTTAGAAATCAGCTGCTGGAGGTCACCAAGGGACACGACATCATCTACAAAAATAAGGGTGGAGAGTTAGTGCTGCTGCACAATGATCAAAACTGGGACTTCTTTGTCAATTCAGTTCAAGAGATGATCATCCGCAGGTGAGTTCAAATCTCTCGGTTTGTTGCCACCTAACCAGGATTTTCCAGATTCCTTTCCAACTTTAAATTTCCAATTCAGATTGCACTATTGTGAACTCCTATCACAAGACATGATGAGTAGTACTTAGGTATTGACCATTTCAAGGATAGAGGTTTGTTTTTTCCTCCCCAAATTTCATAACTAGACTCTTTCTAGCAGTTTAGAGTACTTGTCAAACCCAGCAAGCTTGTCAAAAGCTTGACCATATGAGTTTCCTTTCAGCAACTTGGTGCTCCAACAACATAGAGCTAATTTCTACAATCAAATTGCTAATTCAACCCAATGAATTTGGTGCCAATTATGACCATCAGAAAAAAGCTGGATCATTGTTAGTCTAATTTTCACAGTGTAAGATATGGGGCAACTTGTGAAGATTAATTGGTCCACAATAATTCTTGTAAAAGATGTAGCTTGAGCACACTGATTATATAAGCCCTTCTTATATGGGGTGGAAAGTAAACAAGCTGGGCTGCAAACCCTCCTTTTTTTTTTTCTCGTCAAATTCCTCCAGCCTTAAGTGGGGCGGTCTTCATTCATGATTGAGAGTTTTTTTGTTCATTTCCTGGATTGTAGGCAAGAGGTTTTCCCAAGTGTGCCCAATGGTTATTGGGTTAGGAGACATTTTTAAACCAGGTAACATGAAAACTACCTAGATGGCATAGTCAAGTGAAATCACATCTCACTCTAGGTATGCATCAATAAACCAAGCTTTGATTGAATTCCTCATGAACCTTGGTAAATAAAAACAAGGCCCACCAAATAAATGTGCATGTGATGCAAGAAGAGGTTGTTTGTTTTACAATGCCAAAACATTTGTGGTAAATAACATAAAAGTACAATGCCACACATCATACACAGGCACATGCAATCTCAGTCTCTAGGGGTTGCAGGAATATAATTCGTGTGTTTTTTTCCTATTCAATTCATGAATTGCCATCTTTTCAAAGTGCAACCATGAAGAATGCATTAAACTCAATTCTTATTTTGAGATTCATCCTCTCACACCAAGCCCAGCAACTTGTTCAATTGACAAATTTTGTGCCATCATGGCCTTGGCAAAAAGTGAAGGTTGAGTTCATAGCTAGAATTAGGATTGTAAGCAATCCAATGAATGGTATATGCATGCATTGTAGTCACTTCTTTTTCCTCCATGGTATTGGTTTGGGAGATGAACTTTCAAAATGTTCGAGGTGAAGGGAGCTGTAACTGTTTATGTTCCCAATTTGATCATGTGACCCCAATTATGTCCTGATCATCCCAACTTCAATTTACTCTTTTCAGTGTTTGCAATGCAGGTTTGCAAATAGTCTTCATGTATGTGATGAATCTATAGATCATGGGTTTACCAATTCTTCCTCATGTAATGCTCCCCATGATGTTAGGAAACACAGTGCAACAAACATGTTCAAATTTGAGATCTTTTTTCGTTTTGTCTTTTTTCTGATGTGGGTGGGATCCGGAAGAAGAAGAATTAACTGTTGTATCATGTGGATAATTGCATCTGCTGGTCTGTCAAAAGAATCTCTCTCAATCAAACAAAACATTGAGAGTTTTAGCAATGATTTTTCCTACAAAAGCGTTGAAAAGGAGCTGAAAGATTACAAACAAAAAGGCTGAAAGGAGCTCAATTCCTCTTGTGGGTCCAGTACAAAAAGCTAATCTATCAGATAGATGCAACGGAGAAGAAGGCGGAGGAGAGATGATCAGCAACTGCGTCACTACTCACATCCGTCTCTTTTAGCGCACGCTGTTGTTGTTGTTGTTTGCTTGCTTGCTTGCTCTCTAAATGTGTTTGCTCAGCTTTTTGTCTTTTGATTTTCTGCTCATCATCATCCATCATCACTCTTTCGTATCCCAAATCACTCTTAATCTCCCCTACTTAACTATCCTCAACTCTCCAGCTTCTCCTAAGTAGGAAGACTTCTTCACCACCCACATCACCCAACAAGCCTGTGAAGTCTGTCAGCTTCCCAGTTGTTAGAATCTCAGCCCCAGTTTTTGGGTTCCTATCAAATCTGCTGCAATTGTGACAACAGAAAAGAAAGGGTTGGGGAGAGACATAGGAGGTTCAGTCTTTTTGTTTTGTTCTGAAGACTTGAGCACCGGAGCTTTCTTAAGTACACAGACGATTTGCTCATCATGTAGATGTGCATGTGAATTTGGAGAGTTGCATCTGGGTATTATAATTAGGGTTGGGTTTGGTGCAACTGCAGTATGTATTCTTAGAGGCATTTCTTGGGGAGGAGTGTTTTTTTTTTTTCTTTTTTGGTGTTCAGTTGCTGTTCTTGCTGCTCCAGGCAGGTGCATCCTGCAAAGGGATAATATAGGTGACAGGAGAAGGGTGGTTTTGTAGTGTGAATTATTGTGCACAAAAGAAGAAAACATCCCATAAGAGAGATTTTGAGGCTTTGGGAATTGAGAGAAAGGACTGATAGATTGATTGATTGATTGATTGATTGATGGGGTGGAAGGAAAGAACACTTTCCTCTTGCTCTTTCTTGGTCTCTCAGGGATCATCATCATCATCCAGCTGGAAGGGTAGTTGGGTTGTTACCTCAGATGGGCTGTTATCCTCTTTTTCTCGATCTGCTGGAGCACGGAGGTCTTTCCAAACCACACAGGAGGTTGCGGCAGCAGCAGAGAAGCAGCAGCCAATGGGTGGTGATCAAACAAAGGGACATGGAAACAAAAAGAAGATGAACTTGTTCTCAGCAATCAACAATGCCCTCTATACTGTCCTTGACACAGATCCCAGGTCTATATGAAGCAGCTCCTTGGCAAATTTCCTTCCTGCCTATTTGGTTGGTTGTTGTGGGTTTCACTCTTTTGTGATGTTGTGAATCTCAGGTGTTTTTTTTTTCTCATGTCCTCCACAATTTTCTGGATTTGGTACATTCGTACCAAAAGAATGTGGAGTGTGATGATGATGGTCAGTTGTACTCAACTTCTTGAGTTATGCTCTTGCTGGGTTTGACTCAAAGGAGATAGATGTATGTTCCTCTTTTAAATTCTTCAATTTCTGACATGCAGTTCTGTGTCCAACCCCAAACCCTAAAAAATACAAGAATGAAAGCTTGGAAGTAGTAACCTTGTAGAAGGGTTTTGGTGTGCAGGTCATATGTGTTTGGTGAGGATGTGGGCTTTGGAGGTGTATTTCGGTGCACCGTGGGATTACGTGATAAATTTGGCAGAAGTCGTGTGTTCAATACCCCTCTCTGTGAGCAGGTAAGTATTGCAACAACAATAGTTTCAAACCAGATAAATGAATGCAAATTCTCTTTTTATCATGTACACCCACATCTTCCATTGTCTGCACTCTCTCCTATGTTGTGGATACATAAGAGTCTTCTGCTTTGTGGCAGGGAATCGTGGGGTTTGGAATCGGGTTGGCATCAATGGTGGGTGCCCTAATCCTACTTCTCCTTAGAATACCGTCATTGAGACAAACCTCAGAGACAATTTGCTGTGGTCTTTTGGATCACAACCTAGAGCTTTTGACCAGCAATGAAAGCTGTTTTTTTTTGGGTTTTCTTTGTTCTGTCCAATCTCTCAGACTATTCAATTCTAGTGAGTGTTGCTTCCATGCCAGATTTTGACTGAGAGTTTTTGGCTGGTCTGTTTTCTGTTTTCCTGCTTGCAGGGTAACCGAGCTATAGCAGAGATTCAGTTCGCAGACTACATTTATCCAGCATTTGACCAAGTAAAAATTCCCTGAGTCTCCTTTACTTGCTCATGATTGTTATATACATAGCTAGTGCATGTTTGGTCCCTTGACAAGATGCTGATCCCTAACCCTAACTATGTGGGTTATGGAGCCTTGAAGTGCAGACAATGATCTTATTCAATTAAACAACTTGCCTGCAAGCTTGATCTTGATGACAAGGAACAGGAAGGTGGAGAGGGTTTTTTGACATTTTCTTTTGTGGGGGTCACAGATAGTGAATGAAGCTGCAAAGTATCGCTACAGAAGTGGCAATATGTTCAATACTGGAGGTCTCTTCACCTTCCTTGCTGTGAAGGCAATTACAAGAATTTTAGAGGGTTTAGGGTTTCACCTAACAGATTTTCCTTTTCACAACTGCTTTACTGTTCTGAATATGCAATATTATTTGGTGCTAGAACAACAGGGCTTACCATACGGGCACCATATGGAGCTGTGGGACATGGTGGACATTATCACTCTCAGTCCCCTGAAGCCTTTTTCTGTCATGTCCCTGGTATAAAGGTCCGTTAATGCAATCTCCCTCCTCACTATGCTGTGAATGTAGTGCTTCCTGAAATGCAACAGAAACTGCAGATGTAGATTGTGTATTATGGTCTGATGGGAATTTGGCTCAGTGGACTCTTTATGTACTTATCTACACCCATCAGCGGAAGCTGATGAAGTCAATGGATAGTCATGGCAGGTCATCAGTGATGAAGGTGAAGTCTAACTTTGTGAGTGACCTTAAGTATCATGACTGCACTCATTGTCGTGTTATCTTCAAAGTGTTGTGGAGATTTTTCTGCAATCTCATAGATATATGTGAGTCATCCTAGAGGATTTCTGTTAAGGTTTCATTGACATAGAAGTGTTCTGAGGTCTTGCATCTACTTTCTTTGAAGATGGGTTATGTAATTTTCGTGAGGTGGTGGCAGGTAGTGATTCCACGAAGTCCCTCTCAAGCAAAAGGTCTTCTTCTCGCATCAATTCGAGACCCAAATCCTGTTGTATTCTTTGAGCCAAAGGTAGGGCATTCTGTGGGCAAAATGTTTCTGGGTTGGTTTCATTGCAACTTCATTGTTGCAGGGTGTCTATTCTGGTTCCTCTAGTGATTCTAAATGGTGGCTTCTGGCATGGTTTCATGGAAAGTTGTTATATCGAATGGCGGTGGAGGAGGTATCTGAGGATGATTACACTCTTCCACTTTCCAGTGCAGAGGTACTATATTTCAACTCCCAGATTTTTTTTGATTCAGGAGGACCCTGAACATGTTCAGGGTTAAGGATAAAGAAAGTTCAGGTGTTTTGAGTAGTTACCTGGGTCACTGGTTGTGTCCTGAATGTGTCTTCTTTTAGCTTCATTTCTTCACTTGTTGGAGTTCATATGAGCTTCATAAGAGTGTCTTCTTTGTTGCCATAGCTTTGCTTCTGTGGTAGTTGTGTTAGAATATAGTAAATTGTTTTTGCAAAACAGGTTGTTAAGAAATTGTTTTTGGCTTCCCAAATTTGTGAGAGCATCATTTGAAGGTAGGTCAACAAAACATGGTACCCATTGAAAGATGGCATTACACTTAACAGCAGTGAGATGGTGAACCAGGTCATGAGGGAGGGAAGTGACATCACTCTAGTGGGTTGGGGTGCCCAACTTACCATCATGGAACAGGCTTGCACTGAGGCTGCAAAGGTTGTTGACACTAAACCCTAAACCCTCTTTGATGATCAGCTACCTATGTGTTTCACCATTACAGAAGTAGTTGCTGGTCTTAAAATGGAAATTAGAGGAAGTTTGAAGCCCTGAACCCAAACTGCAAACCTTGTCTAAGTCTGTTGTTCAATGCTGAAACTATTGTTGTTATCTACTGTTAGATTGTGACTGGACATTGATTTATATGGAGTGCAGGATGGTATTTCATGTGAGCTGATTGATTTGCGAACACTCATACCCTGGGACCAAGAACTTGTGGAAGCCTCTGTTAACAAAACTGGACGACTATTGGTATGTCCTCTCTCAACTTGCACCATTTTGTTTGTTAATACGGGATCTGGAGAATCTTTCCCAATATTGCTTTTGTTTGGTGTTTTGGCTTGAATGGCAATGTCAAAACAAAGTTTCTAAAGAGGAGTTTACTGATGATTAGGTGAGTCATGAGGCACCAGTTACAGGTGGATTTGGTGCAGAGATTGCAGCATACATCACTGAACGCTGTTTCTTACGAGTGAGATTTTGCTTCTTCCTCTTCCAAGTATGAGTTGTGTGTTTAGGGTCTAGGCAGTGGTCCTCTACATTAAGGAAATGATCTGGGGATTGCAAACCCATTGTCAGAAACTGCAAGACCTTGTAGACTAGTTTGATTTTACTCCTGACTTCCCTTTTCTGGATTGAGTGAAGTTCATATAAACCACATTTTGCATGAAGTTTAATGGCAGAAAGTAGACTCTCTCTCTTCCATGACTGTTCCTTCTTCCTTGCACATCCCCTATTTTGGCACTTTTCTGCCTTTATATGTTAATCAACCCAAGTATTTGACAGTTTGTTGTGATTAGGATCTATGTTTGGATACTGAAAGCCAAAAGTGTGAAACTTTGTCAGCTGGAGGCACCCATTGTTCGAGTTTGTGGCCTTGATACGCCTTTCCCATTGGTATTTGAACCATTTTACCTGCCAACGAAGAACAAGGTATGCTTATGGACTGTCCATCATACATCCTAGTGGACCGTCATGCAGTCTGTTGTTGGATCCTTTTAACTCCCATCTTTTCAATATGCATGGTTCATGATGGCACCAAAAACTCAGTCAAAACAACTTAGACAAGTGCTGCTATAACCCATAAAAAGTTGCCAGAATTGGGAGAGCTACAAGGCAGTGTATCAAGTTAAGGAAATAAGAAATGTCTAACATTTATTTTTAAGGATATTCTGCAATTGTCTGGCCTCTGCAGTTATCTTCTGTATCATAACAGTGTAATGACTATTCTGACATTGTTGCAGAATGGAACTTATTGCATTTTGTATGACCCATTTGTTTGTTGTCTGATTTTGCAGATATTGGATGCGATCAAGGCTGCTGTCAAGTTCTAGCATCCTCATAAGTTTCTGTGTTTTTCCTGAAACTCTTCTGCATTCCTGTGTCCGCAGCGACTGTGGTGGCTATCAACATGCCATAATTTTTTATTGCTTGATTTTATCTGTTGAAATGGCTCAAGCTTTCCTATATGATATCAGCACTTTTTACAATTTTTTTCTTCTCCTGAGGGTTGTCAAAGCTTAGTGACATCCCTGCAGGAGTTTTGATTGTAAATTTTCAATGTGACTGTATACATTGAAGTGTGCCAACATTTTCTTTTGACAAGTTTGAGCTCAATATTACCTGCTTCAGTTGTTTTTGGGTGATGGGTGCTTCTTGGTGAGTTGGGTTTCCTGACTTGGTAGGTGCAAATCATGAATTGGTAGGTGATCTGTGCATTGTAAACAAAAGCTGAGTTCCAAGATTATGGGCAACAAACATTTTGAAGTCGATTTCATATTCAGTGCCACCAATATGGCAGTAGTCATTTCACATTTCTACACTAGTTTGGAACTGGTGAGCTCGATCATCAATCTCAGTTGTGCTTTTTATCACCATACCCCTCCACTGTAGACTTGTACACAAATAGACAACCACACCCTGAAAGAGATGTTTCTCATGAAGAAAAAGACAGACGTCACTATATGGTGAGTCACAGTTTGACTCAGAGCTCTCAGAGCTCCTCCTGCAATTGGTCAATGCTTGACGGGTAAAGTTTATAGAGCTGCGAGATGACTGTGAGCACAGCTAGTTGAAAAGCTGTTATGATCACAGAATCTGTGCAAAGATGTGCAAAGATGTCTTAAGCAAGCTACTGGGAATTTCTTGATTCTGAAGTCAACATGATAGTGTGTTTTGGGACGAAGAAGACGACATTAGTACCAGTGGTTGTTGCGCTCACGGGTCCCCCGGGTTCTCGCTCGGGTCCTTAGGGTAGGTACGCAAGGGGCAAGGGACGAGAGCGCGGGACTCCAAAAGAGAGAGAGAGGGAGAGAGGAGGAGGAGATTTTTTCCGGCTGCCGCTGATGGCAACGGATCCAGCAGCAACCATGGAACTGTCGTTGTAGGGAGCATCATCATCGTGCTCAGAGAGGAGCGGTTGTTGTAACGGAGATGGCGCTGTCCAAAGTCATCCTGCTTGTGGGAGCAGGTGCCACCGGTACCGTTGTGCTGCGCAACACTAAAGTCTCGGAGATTCTCAATGACGTTTCTCAGGTACACACACACACACACACTCTCTCTCTCTCTCTCTCTCCGATCCTCGTTCTCTTGATCGCTTGTAATATTCCTGGCCATCATCTATCAAGCAAGGATTGTGGTACTGGCTGTTTTGCGATGGATTCATGGTGATTAGGGTTTCAGGACCAGAATTTTTTCTGCGGTCTCGTGGATTCTGCAGAGCTATCTCCATCATCATGTCTAGCTGGTCTTTTTCTTGTTCTTCTTCTTTTAAATCTATGCTGCTGGTTTGATGACACCACAAGGAGGAGGAAGCGATGATGATGTTTATGCCGTTGCTTCCAGTAAGAGATCTGCAGCAGAAGGAAGTTTGTGGGATGGATCATGGATCAATCAGGGGGGCTGTGGAACAAGTAATGATGCTCAATTATTGTTTTTTGTTATGTGTTTTTTTTTTCTTTAGGTTTTGAGCAAACATCTGAAAGAGGATGGTGATGGATCATCATCAGGAGGAGATGGAAGGGAGACACGAGCGCTTGTTGCTCAAGTGAATCAACTCACTCAAGAACTCAGGCATCTGGCAAATGCATCCAGACCTATCACTGTCGTGAATGGAACCTCATCATCATCTCCTTCATGGACAAATCTCAGTTCACTCATCATGCCAGCAGTGGTTGTTGGGGCAGTGGGTTATGCTTATATGTGGTGGAGAGGTTTCCAATGGACTGATATTATGTATGTCACTCGGAAGCACATGTCAAATGCAGTTACCACTGTTTCAAAGCAACTTGAGCAGGTGTCAGCTGCTTTACAGGCCACAAAACGACAGTTGACGGCCAAGCTTGAAGGTGTCTCAAAGACTCTGAATGACAGTGTTGAAGTGCAAGGATTGATCAAAGCCCAGGTGACTGAAGTTCAGGGAGAAGTGGAACGGGCAACTGTGGAGATTGAGGAAGTTCAGCGGCTTGTCCAGGGGCTGGAAGTCAAGATCGACGAGGTTCAAGGGAAGCAAGATTTTGCAAATCAAGGCATCATTTTACTCTGCAGGTTTGTTTCATCCCTAGAAATGTTCCGTCAACCTGAGCTGCTTCAGAGTTACCATTCATGGACACCAAATCGAGGTCATCATGCTGCCTTGGAGCGCTCCGCCTCTACCCCTGGAGCAGCAGCAGCAGCAGCAATCCCAGCAGCGGGTTTGAAGGAGTTGCAGTATTTTTCAGAGACACTTGCAGCAGGTGTCATCCCTGCTGCCAGCAGCAGAGATATACTACCTAGAGATACAGCAATTGCAAACAGCAATAATGGTGGAGTTTTAGGTATGATGACCAATGGCAATAATACTGATAGTAAGTGCCCACCAAACCTAGGCCTACATCGAGCTTTCTCTTTGGCAAGGCCCTTTGTTAACTCTTGATCTTTGTCTAATTTCATAGCAGCGAAATCGCAATCTGTACAATCATCTCAAGGACTTGTGGAAAAGATCTGAGAGACAAAATGTATATGGGTCATATATTTCTCCTTTGTTACTGGTTGCATTCTGTACTGTTTTGGCAAAGATTGGATTGCCACAGTGATGTGATAAGAGCACAGCACTACTGTGTCATTGATTTTTCAACTACTACTAAATGTTACTTCAAACTTGATGGTGGTTTTGGATCTGCGTTTATGGATAGAGTAAGGAGTCAAGATGTTGATAAATCTACAACAACAGTGTTGATGTCAAGCAGCCAAACAAACAGCTTGCGATTTTCTTCCCCAAGACCAACATTCTCCTCAATTTTCCAATCCTCAAATTGTGAGTCATGTTTTTGTGTCCACAGTTGAAGATGATACATCAAGGGTATATAAAGACTTCCTGTCTCGAGAACAAAATTTTGTGTTTGATCTCTGTTTTTGTTAATAGATTTGCCATACTCTCTCTCTCTCTCTCTCTCTTGCTCTCTCTCTTGATGCACAAATTGCATATTTGGTAAACTTTGATGAGGAGGCACTGTACTACTAATTTTATGTACCTACTCTGCATAAGTTGCATATCTATTGCAGGTGCATCCTCCAACATGGAAAGGAAATTCTGGTTTCATGTTACAAATGGATTGTAAATGTGACTACTCTGCAAGTGGTTGCAATATATATGGTGGACAGTGTGAGGAGGAGTTCAGCAGTCAATATCTTTAATATTTTTTCTTTGAAGTGTCTCTTCCATGATCCCCACTGCCCCCATGTGCAGGTGCTGCACCTCCTGTGGTTGGCCTGCAGCCATGGCAAAAAACCTAAGTTCTCAATTCAATGACAAAACTGTACCAGTGTGGAAGAAGAAAACCATCAATCGACCAACCACTAATCAAGTGAGCCGTATGCATGGTTGCAGTCAAACTCAAGCATTTTGCATACTATATAGGGAGAGGGTGCAAAGAGACAGGAGTGCATGAGCTGATTCGGGAGTAAGATCTTACAGGCCTACAAAAACCTTGAATGCATCGTAGATGCCCCATTGAGCTCCAGTTAGGGTACCAATCATGACAATTCTTAATGGTAAACCTCTTGTGAACAGAGCAACAATGCCAAGATCACTGATTGCCTGCACCCAAAATCATCATTTTGTCCAAATGTCAGAGTAGTATGGAACTACATTGGGAGAATGTTCAGAGAGCATTACTTTGTAGTAGTACATGTGAAAAGCAGTTCAAAAACTCAGGGGTGGGCACCAAGAATCCAATCCAAATGGATTATATGGTATGGTGATAAAGGGAGAAGCAGTAATAGTAGCTGGTTTTGTGGTGATTTGATTACCTGACCAATTCTTGCGCCTTTTTTATTGTTGAGATAGGAAACCAAGTTGTCTGCTGGATGTGACACGATCGCACAAAGGATGCCTGCAATGTAGCCAGCTGCAAAACTGACTCCCAGTTGCGTACTCTTGGAACACTGCTCCTTTGGAACGGGTACAACGTTTATGTAGAGAGCCTCAACTGTCTTTTCAAAGATAGAAAACTTCGTCATGGTATCTGGGGGGCCAAAAAAAAATGCCAACACATCCCATTCAGCAGTAGCAGCAGTTAAGAGCCAGCCCTGCCCACATGTGCTGTTCCAAATCATCAACCTCCTCACCCAAATTAACAAAATCCTCTTCCTGATCCCATATGCAGCAAAGTATGGGTCACACAACAAACAAACAAGCACATTTGGAAATAAATGTCAGAGAAACAACAACTATTGGGAATCTTGTTGATTTGTGAAATACCTAAAAACATCAAATCTAAGAGAAAAGACAAAGACAAAGACAAGAAGAAGAAGCTCAGTGAAGGCTGGTGCATAATGAATGAAATGACCTACATGGAATCTGGCGTCCCCAGAGTGGTACAATCCCCGCATACAAACTGCCAACAAGAATCATCAGATGCAAAAGAGGGGACCTTGAGAGTCTTGTCAAATTTTCCCTTAGCAACAACACAAAAGATTTTGAAAAGAAGCTTCGTCTTCAAACCATCAACACATGATTTTCAATACCCAGAATTTATTTAGGAGCAGAGGAAGAAGAATTGTAAGGAGGAGGAGGGGAGGAGTGAGTGCAATAATAGTGTGTTGTTAGTTACCCACCCTCCAAAGCCTTCAGCGGCAATGAACTTGGACATGCCGTCTGTGAGACCTTTGGCATAACCAGGCTTTGTTTGCACACGCACTTTGACAGCTTCAAAAGGGCAAAGTGCAATATCTGCAACAAACTCAGCTGAAGCAGCGCCTGCCAAGTAGACCAAAGTCTTGTAGTCTGTTCCAAATGGCTCACCTGCCAAATCCGAATAGAACTTCTTGAAAAACTCATACAAGCCAAACTTGCAGGCACCTTGTAAACTGTAGCCTACTATCGTGGGTCCCCATCCTTTATACAAGCCTTTTGCACCTTGTTCCGCCCATATCATCTTGAAACTTCCGCCTATAGTTCTGAATTTTCCTGGATCAATCTGAGGTACAAAACTTAGGTGAAAAAGGAAATAAAAAAACAAAATGCAACATGATCTAGCAAAGCACTTTTAGCAAACCACATTCAACACAACACATAATAATCTCTCTCTCTCTCTCTCTCTCTCTCTCTCTCTCTCTGTGTCTGTCTGTGTGTGCCGACTTCATGACCATCAAGGATCCTTGAATCAGAGCAGCAAGACATGTTGCAAACCCATGTTGGTGTGAATAAGACACGTTGCAAAAGCAACCCTAATTAATCACCTGCCGACAACAGAGAGTTCACAAATGTTCCATATGGTTGAGAAATCAGAGAGAGGAGTATATAACATACAGCACCTGCATATTACACTTGACAACATCCATGGGTGTCACAAGCGTGTGTGTGATGCCACAACTCAAAATGCCACCAGCTGTGCAAGCAGCATAGAATTCTGCGGAATACATTGGAATCTTGCCAGGCTCATTAGCTGCAGGAATCATAAACTTCTTGTTGCCCATTGCTGATGATCCACCACCATCCCAGCAGCTGCTGATGTTCCCACTAAAACTGTTGAATGCTCGCAATCCTTGGACAAAGAATTGAAATACCCTGTCAACCGCTGTAGTAGTAATAGTAGTAGTAGTAGTATACTTGCTTCCTGATCTCAACAACAACTCATGATGATCATGATGGGCAGGCAACTGCAAATCATGATTCCTTCTGCTATCTGCTGCTCTTGATCTTCCTCCTCCTCCTCCTCCTCCTCCTCCTCCTCTTCTTAACAATGCTGTAACTGCTCTTGGACTGGTGTATAAGAAATCTGGCAACAATATTTTTTTCCTATCTGACGCCATGACCATTACTCCTCCTGAGTACAATTATGGGTACTGAGCAACAGATGATCACAGATTGAATCTCTTGTTGCCATATCATAATCAGATCACTGCCTCGATTGGGTACCCAAATTTCTTTGTGAAAAACTACTCCAACTTTTGTGAAGACTTACTTCTTCAAGGCAATGAACCCATTGATATAATGTTGTGATGGCATTTGTAACAACACATCTTGAAATGGCAATGAGATTATTCCAAAACATCTGACATTTGTGAAACCACTATAAAGCAAACAATCTCATTTCATTTTTATTGTTGCTCAAGTACACTCTAGAATTTTGTCCAAAAAAATTTTTACTCCACCATGAAGTTCATTGGGTATACAAATTATGCAAAAACCATGAAGTGCAATGCATTATTATTATTCCTAAATTTGATTATAAATTTCTTTTTTTGGGTTTGTCTTATAAAGACAACAAATTAACAACTTTTGCAAAGCTGAAATTTCCTGGAAGAGATTTTTATTATGAACTTTGAAAAAGGAAGAAAAAAACACCAAAAAGCAGCTAGCTGCCTGTGATGTGGGAAGGAAGGAAGGAAGGAAAAGAAACACCATAGGAAAAGTCTTATATTTTTTAGGTAGTGGGATGCTGATTCATGGAAAGATGGTGGGGGCTAATAAGGAGTTTGTGTTTTTGTAGAGACAGTTGCTGCACCAACAGACACCAATAGGCCTAAAAACCAGGAGTTTGGATTGTCCCTCCTGCTGCTACTACTAGGTACTTCTTCTGCTTGCTTACTTCTTGCCAAGACAATCAAGTTTGATATCTGGGTAATTAAGTCTTGGGTTAGGAATCAGGATCTCTAGAATAAGAATCAGGGGAACTTATTCATTCATTCATTCATTCATTCATTTAGATCAATTCCTATGTTACATGTATGTGACTTATTATTTATAGCACTTGTGTTTTTTGTGGATTGAAAAGTAGTAGCAAGATTGCAGAAGAAAAGAACCCAAAAAAATCATTCAAAATGCTCCTCAATAGGTAAACCCATGCTCCAGTTTTGCAGTGTTTTTGATTGGGGGGTTATTAGCTCTCTGGTTGGTAGGATAATGATCCATTGATGATGAGGATGAGGATGAGGATGATGGATGATGAGCTTGCTCGTTGCTCATGATGCCATGCAAAAATGATTTACAAAAATCCATCCCTCTCCCCAAAACCTTCACCTTTTTCTAGAGCTTTTTGCCACTGATGCAGCAGATGACGATATGAAGCTGCCAGTAAGTAAGTATCACCACCACCAACAGCAAACACCACCAAACTGATGCAATTCAAGCCCCCCATATTCTCTAGGTATTCTAAACAATGATCATTTTGTGTCTCTGAGTTTGTAAAAAAAAGGGAATTGTGTTTTGAAGAATTTTGTTTTAGCATTTTCTTGCTTGCTTGCCTGCTTTGTTGCAGCATAGATTTGTTGTTATTGTTGCATTTGTTTTTTTCTTTTTTCTTTTTTTTTGGGGGGAGGGGGATATTCTTGCTTGCTGCTTGCTTGCTTGCTTGCTTTGTACAGCAGCAGCATAGATTAGATTGTTGTTGCAATTTGGTCACAGGTTTTCTTTCCTGGGTTTGGGGGAGCTTGTGGATTTTTTTCCAGAAGTCTTTTGAAGTGTTTGTGCATCTTTCTTTCATTTGTGTTTCATTTCTCGGTTTCAGGTTTTGGACATTGGGGAGATTGAGAGTTGAGTTTGTTGAGCTTGTTGAGATTTCTGGAGGGGTTTTTTTTGTGGGGTTTTGTTTTTCTGGAGAGTTTTTCTTTCTGGGTTTTTTGCAGATTTTATATTTGTCATGGTTTGTTTGGATTCTTGCATTCCTTGCATTAGTATGTGAATAGGAGGAGGAGGAGGAGGAGGCGGAAGAAATTTTCTTTCATCGAGAAAAGTTTCACCCATTTGGTTTGTGGGTTTGTGTTATCAAAGTTGCGAATTCTTGACAAAGAGAAGCTTGAAAGAGCAAAGAGATTTGGGTGTTTGATTTCTAGTGTCTGTTGCTATTGTTGTTTTGTGATAAGGACCAAATGGGCGTTGGTCTTGGGGAATAAATAGGTAACATTCTCCACAGACAGATTCAAAGATTGACACAGAGAGAAAGGAGAATCAAGTTTTGTGGGGTTGTTTGTAGTAGTTTGGAAGAAGCAATAAGAGCCAAATACCCAAGGAAAAGAATGTTGCGCTTTCGGTTTTGAAGCTTGGTGTTGGTGTTACATATCAGGAAGGTAGAGAGAAGCAAGCAAGCAGTGAAGATGAAGAGAAAAAAGACAAGTGTGGAAGCAAAGTCCAAATTCTATGCAGTCAAGAAAGGTCACAATCCTGGCATCTACACCACATGGGAAGACTGTCGTGCTCAGGTGTGTTTTTTTTTCTCCTCTTCTTCTTCTTCTTCCTTCCTTCCCCCTTCTTGTCTGTCTGTCTGTCTGTCTTTCATGAAAAGAACCAACCAACCAAAACCCCTTTCTTTATTATCCCTTTGATTCCTAAACCCTAATTTCATTTCCTGCTTTTTTTGCACAATTGCCATTGCAAAGTTTGTTCCAGGAAAATTGCTTTGCAGCAGAACTCTGTCTGAATACACCACTTTTATGAAGAATTGAATGAGAGAGAATGAATACAAAAGTGTTGTGTGTATGTGGGTACGATTTTTTATAATACCAGTTTTGCTGAGTTTTGATGAATGTTGGTGGCATGAGCAAAACATATCAGGTGCTTGGATATCGAGGAAATAGGTACAAGAGCTTTGGATCACAACTGGAAGCTGAACAATACTTGGCAGCTGCAGCAAATTCATCAAAGCAAAAGGCGGCGGTGGCAATGAAATCAGATGTGCCAAAGAAGATGACAACAGTGAAGAATGGCATGAGCATTGAATCTCCACCAGCAGCAGCAGGCTTGGTGAAAGTGAAGCGTAATAGCCGACAGCACTTTCCTTCAAAATCTTCTCCAGAGATTTCATCTTCTTCAACAGCAGTTGTTGGTGGCTCATCTGCGACTGTGAATTCATCAATGCAAACTGTGCTGACATTATTAGATGTGCCAAAGATAAAAATCAAACCACCCCCACCCAAAAGCCCTAAATCTCCAGTCTTGGTGAAAATGAAGCACAATCACTCCCCAACAAAGTCTTCTCTGGAAAAAATTCAGTGGTCTTCTTCTTCAACAACTGAATCTCCAAATTTTTCATCAATTACAGTATTCTCTTCATCACCCAACCCCAGTAAAACTTTGAGCATTTCATGCAGTGGATGTCATGCAGTTCCTCTCTTTGTGACTTAGCACCACAACATCATCTTTTCACTTTATCTTCACTCTTTGTGCCAGGAGTAACTGCATTAGGGTGTGCCATCTTATGGAGTTTGGAATCTGGGGTTGTGCTTGCACAGGAGGATGTTTATCAGGTAGAATACGATGGAGCTTCCAAAAGAAACCCTGGCAGAGCAGGTGCTGGTGCCTTGTTGCGACATCCTGATGGATCTGTGGTATCAAAATTCTTCCTTTCTCTTTCCACAGTAAAAAAAATATGGCAGCAGAGGAGAGAAAAAGGGGGGGGTTGCCAGGGGATTTTATGGCCAATGCATGCAGTCTTTTTCAGTGCCATGGGTTCATTTTGTCATCCTACACATCATTGCTCCATCGTTTGTACACAGGTGTGTGAGCTGAAGGAAGGATTGGGTATAGCAACCAACAATGTTGCGGAATATCGAGCATTCATTTTAGGTCTACGTGGAGCTCTCACAAGAGGCATTTATCGAGTGAGGGTACAGGGAGATTCAAAGCTTGTATGTGAGCAGGTAGGTGCCTGTCTGTCTTTTCCTTTTCCACTATTGATTGACCATGTATTTTTGGCTCTGTCATTTAGGGTTTAGGGTTTATCATGGCAGAGTTCTAAATTCTAGTCATACACATCATCCTCTTCCAAGTCTCTCTCAGTTTGTGTATTTCTTAGTTCAACTTCTGCAGCTTTAACCCACCTCTTTGAACATTTCTGTAACAGAATACAATGCCTTTTTGTTTATTGAATTTCTCACTTCTTTTGGGTCCTTGTAACTTCAATTTTGAGTGTAATTGAAGTTTATTTAGTCTCATTTCAAAGGCTTGAACATAGACTTGTTGGACTGTTGTCTGTTGTCACCAGGTACAAGGGAAGTGGAAAATCAACCAACCCACACTTGCAATCTTGTGTAAAGAGGCACAATATTTGATCCAAAATTTCTTGGAATTCTCCATCCGGCATGTTGACAGGGTTAGTAGTTAATGGATCCTCTACCTTGCTTGAAGTCAGCCCTCCCTTCAGTAATTGACATCTCCCTTGCATCAGCAATGGACAGTGTTTGATGTATGCTGTAACAGTTACTTCAGCTGCACAACAGGAGGGGGTGGACAAAGGTCAATGATTGATTGTTGGTTAGGGAATAGCAACTCTGTGGGCTCAGTCCAATGATAACCTTTGGCATGCAAAGCAGATTTGCTGGCCAGCATTCTCTGCTGAGTGCTTTTGAAGAAGCTCAATTGTTGTGCAGCTAAGGTCTTCTATTTTTTGGTTTTTGGGTCATGCTCATTGTTGGTAACTTTTTGCTCTGCACTGTTGTCCTTTTGTTAGGAAGTCAATTCAGCTGCTGATCAACTTGCAAATGAAGCTGTAGCTCTTCCAGGTGCAAATCTGGATCCTTGAGATGTAACTAGATGTAATGCTTGCATCATTCACCAACTTTTTTAGGGTTTAGGGTTTAGGGTTTATTTTGAAGTAACTTCCAATTCTTTGTAAACAAAGTGGGTGTGTGGACAATGAGAGGAACTGGGACAATTGAAAGATCAATTTTTTTTCATGGGTGCTTTTTGGGAATTTTACAGAGACACCATTCGTGAGCTTGTGTTCTGGTAGGAGAGCCACCATTTTGGCAGGCCCTCAGGGGAAGGAAGCCATGGAAAACAAAACCTATGGATCCTTTGATTCTCTTCAGACTTCCCAGTTCCAAGCAGCCTACAAATCTTACTGTCTGGGATTCCAGTCACGATCTTTGGTTAGGGCCAAGGGAATCAGCCACTATAACTCCACTTTCATGAGAATCCGGCCATTTTTCATGGTTGCAGTTAAGCCTAGGGTATGTACACTTACCCCAACACAATCATAGACAATGGCATAACCTTGTATCTAGATGCCTGAAAACACAACCTTCAAGGTCCTACTGTTTTTGCTGCCACTTTAGGGTTTAGGGTTTAGGGTTTAGTTGTTCTTTTCTGAGCTGAGGTCTATCACTTGTTTCCTCCATTCCTCCTTCTAAGCACTTCTTGAGTTGCTGTATGTCTTTTTATCTGTTATCAAACTGTCTATTAGCAAGACATCTCACTTAGCTGGATCATGTTTAAGTCTGTCATGGTTACAGCTTGAGATTTGGTGGACACGTCTCAATCATCTTCTGTGAGGCTGATTTTTCACTCTATCAAATGTTTGGATCAGATTGAGCAGATGTATAATAGTCATCAAAACTGGTTTGCAGCAAGACGGTGCCTTGGCAGTATGGCCATCAGGTAATCAATTCTCTAACTTGCAGAAAACATGTGTGCAAATGGGACTGAAATGCCCACAAAACTTGGTATATTGTAATCATTCTGTCAAAGTAAATCCTCAGAGTAGACTGGGCTCTGGTAGTCTGTCTCCTGTTGGTTTTATGTTCTCTAATTCTTCACCCAACTGAGTTTCTACAGTGCTGATATATATCTGGTAGGTAGATTCTCCTGCATAGAGATCTTGTGCTGTAAACTGCCCTTCTGAAAGTCATATATTTATTCCAGTGCTTTTCTGGTGGTGGGTATTGCAGGTTGCTATTGTAGGCTATTGGTACAGCAGAACAAGTTGCAGGTGTGTGTTATGTAATGTCAGCCAGCCAAGCTAAGGTGGATTAGTAGCACATAATGTCTCTCATAATTGTCTGATCAAACGGTTTGTTTCATCCTGTCACCCACACTTTTCTGTAGCTTCAATAACTTCTTGTTGAAGATGACTGGGTTCAGGTACCATTTTTTAGTAGGCCATTACCGTTGCGATAGTATCAACATTGAGAGATTGAGATATATGTTTTCAGGCACCCAATATTTGGGTCAATACCCTTTTCCATAGTACCCAAAACTGGGGGGGTCTGTACCTATCTACCTGATTCATCCCCCATCTGAAATAAAGTTCTCTTAAGACAAAGAAACAGGGGCTGCAATTCTCCAAACAAAATTTGTTATATTGGGTTTGCCCAGATTCCAATTTACACCCAGTCAGGAGCTGATGAAGGCAGTGGATAGTCATGGCAGCTCATCACTGCTATTTGTGATGAAGAAGGTGATGGGTCTTACACTCTCTTAAGGTTGGTTCACGCCCAGAGGAAGGCTGGTTAATGTTAGAAACCCTAACAGTTACTTACTAAACCCTAACAGCTACTTTCTAACCCTAACAGCTAAAGTGACCAACCATAACTCCTAAGTTGTAATTATCATTTTTATGTTTGGCATCATGTCCACACCTATAAGTAGTGGTACCGCTGCACAGCAAAATACTATCCATACTGTATATACCTTATGTGACGATAACCAAAAGGTACATTATCTTCTTCCCTCTGATCGCTTGCTTTGCTCTGTTTTTACTCACTTCTTCATTCAATGGCCTCTCTTGCTTAAGTGTTGATTTTTCGTTTCAGTGCTTTTTCTCTTCACTCTCTTGCTCAAGTGTTGATTTTGCTTTTCAGTGCTTTCTTCTCTTGGCTCTCTTGCTCAAGTTATAAAATTATGCTCGTCTTTTGTTTTTGGAGTTTGTCTTTTCTTTTGAGTCTTTGTGCTTGTCTTGCTTTGTTCTGTCTTGTGCCTACTTGCTTTTTGATTGCATCTAATCTGTCTTGGCCTACTTGTCTTTTATTTGTGTCTTCTTTACTTGCTTTTCTGTTTCTGTCTTTGGCCTACTTGTCTTTTATTTGTGTCTTGTTACTTGCTTTTCTGTTTCAGATGTGTTTTGGAGGTAGTTCTTTTTGGTCACACTATCCCAGCAATATATATGACACAACATGTTCTTTTGGTCACGCACACTATCCTCACGATATGTACCATACAACCAAGTCACTTTGCTTTGAAGGTGTTCTTTTCAGACACATGATCAACATGTCCTCTTGGTTACACTATCCTAGCAATAGTTTACCGATACATCAATTCACTTTGCTTTGAAGGTGTTCTTTTTGGACATGCTATCCTAGCAAGATATACCACACACAATAGCACGTTTCGCACTCCCATGCCGTACTCATCCAAATTTGAGTATGAAGATGTGTTTGATGGGTATTGGTACTCATCCAAACTTGAGTATAAAGATGTGTTTGATGCATGTTAGCGGCAGGAATGGACCCCCGGCGGTTATCAGGGTGGTTTTTAAGACTCATAACCATGCTTTCTCAACACATCAAAGACCCAGTCCTGACATATGATTGTGGTTTTCAAAATGTTCAAAAACATCTAATAACTGAAGTAGAGAAATTATTACTCTCTATAACATGCCCTGCCAGAACACCACCACCACCACCACAACAACAACAACAACAACAACGGCAGCAAGGCTTTCCAAGTAGGGTAAAAACACAGACGGGTCTTGAAGGGGCTAAAAGCTTAGGCAAATAGCTAATTCTAACAGGCATTCTGGGAATGTTCACTAGTTGTGTGGGCTATAACCTAAGCATGAGGTAAAGGTTATCATAAATCATAAAGTAACGTTACATTTTTATTTTTATTTTATTTTTGTATATTTCAATCCCTCATCGGGCTAAAAAAAAATCATGTTCACTAACATGATCACAATGTTATCGTAAGAATAACAACTTACACAATTCGAAAGGTAATTCTCCAACTTCTCAGAGTAAACTTCCATCGATATATCTCTCCTCTCTCCTCACTGTCTCTATCATTGAGCATTATCCTTTTGCAATGTCACTGGTCACAACAACAACTTACTTAAGAAAAGGATCTCCTAATCAAGGCAGGACTTTCTATACTGCTCACACTAAATACCCTCTTCCTATTTAGCAGTTTTTCATTACGGAACTGGATAAACAAGATTACACGCTATCTAATACCCAACAAAAAGAGTCGTGCAAAATATCTGAAGGAGATGACGGAGATTCTACTCAACAGAAAGAGACATGCATAATATCCAAAGAAGAGACGTCATAACAAAATGTGGAATAGGGTACTTGAAACACGTTGGATAGCCATGTCCTGAATGAAAATGAATAGTCTGAGATGAATCCTCTTTCATACAAAAATAATAAACAACAACACCAAAGTAATGTGCAAGAATCACATTCCATATCAGACGAGGTTGCAACTTGCAAGGTTGCTGAAAATGTGTACATAAAAAGTTAGCTTAGCTTTGAGAGGTATCGGTAAAGTCTCGTGGCGATTAGGGGGTGAGAAGAACGGTCCATTTTGTCATCATAGGGCATCAAACATGTAACTAGGAACCAAAATTTTACAAAGCGAAATAACTGGGACCCAAACTAGTTTTTCCACCAATTTTATTGGTGGTAAACTGCTACATATATTTGCACTGCTCGTACCTGTACAACTATCATAATTACTCTCAACCCTTGTGCATTAAATCCTGGGTTTTCATCATTTCGTACGGAGATTTAATCAAAAAATTCTTACTTTGTAGACACCACTGAAAGAGAGGACAGGAGGTGAAAGCAGGCCCAAAGTCACAGTGAAAACAGGGTAACTTTACAGACAACTCTTTTGTGTCCAGAAAAATCAAACAATCTTTTTTTTAAAGCCCCCAATTCCTGATAAAAGCTTTGCAAGTCTTTTGCATGCGGCCCATGCGAGAGGCATGTAACATTTTGAGTACTAGTTTAATAAGACAATTCTTTAGAACAAACAACTCAAGGCACCAAATCAAACAATCTCATCACTCACAATCTTTTTCTTCACACCTAAGCACAAACCTATTCAAGATTATTACCAGTGTTGGGCAGTTACCTGGTTTGGCTAGTTCGAATTATTGATTTGATTTCAATTAATAAAACTCGAAGCCCGTTCAATTTTGGATCCCGTGTGAAACCAAGAGCTAATCGAAGATTGTTTGAAAGTTAACCACTAGTTCCAAAATGGTCTCATCTCCAGAATTGGGATCGGAATCAGAACCAATTTTATTTTTTTCAAGAACCAAACTAAAAGCAAACCCCCAGAGGTTCCATCTCATTGGTCAAATAAGGGGCTTCTTTTTGTCATTCATAAGCCCAAGCCTAGGCCACAAACCCTTTATGCTTGTGCATATTGGACAAACATCAAGGTTTCAAAAGGACAAGAGAAAAAGAGGATGCAGGATAAATACATTGGAAAGCCAAAGTTGGGGTTAGTTATGAATGTTTTGCCTAAGTGACAAGGAGAGTTGTTTGGGACTTCAAAGTTAAACCAATTGCTTTTTTATTGAGCCATACCTTATTGCAACAACTACACATTCACTTGGATCTATGGCACCTTAATGCTAGAAGTAGCTTGCCCCTTATGTACTAGGTAACCAATAAGAGTGTGTAGGTCGTAGTTAATAGTTGACACACACATGGGTGTTGAGACTATTCACAATAACCAATGCACTCAAGTCGATTATAGGACATAATTTATCATATTAGAGTGTCAAGGTTACGAGTTATGGGATAGAGAAGAGAGTCAATTATGAGGTTTAGCCAACCAATGACTAGGCACATGCAATTAAAAAGGAATGAAAATGTTACAAGCCAGCATGATACATGATACAATTGAGAGCTTGTGTTCAACGACGTGCAAATGATGTGTTGCCACAAGAAGTTCCCTACAATTGGTTAGGGACAAAAATAGGTGATGATCAAGTACAAGTAGTATTAGTGAAAGGTGTGACATTGTGACCTAAAATGGTGCAAACAATGTGGATTACATTTTATTTTCCATGGATGAAGGCAAGTTGTTCCTTGCTTTATGTATTCTACCAACTATCTATGTGCGAAAAAAAACGGATTTGTGCGATTAGTTTAAGGTGCATTACAATTGTCATAATGGAGTTGATGATCCCATGTGTGATGAAAATATAAAGATTTGAAATGTTTTGTTATATCATGTTTATTTGAAGACAAAAGGATCAAAAGAAAGTGAAAGTTACAAGTTTGTCTCACCCCCTTGTTTATTCATTTCACTCATGTTGAAATGAATGTTGTGTGTTTTGTTGTGGTAGCCACATGGCCCAAATACTTCAATATTTATTATTATAATGTTATTTTTTTGAATGGGTGCAAGTTGAAAGTTCTTGTGGTAAATTCAATGAGACTCTTTTAAGTGACTCATTATATGCACACCTGTTACACGTGTTCAAGCTACAAACTACTAGGATTGTCAAAGTTAAATTAGGTTAAGTTTTAGCTTTGTGCAATGTGTTTTTCACGGATTTTTTTTTGTTTTTCTAAACCTCATAAATGATGAAATTTTGTTTGCTCTATGGGACCTTGTAAATATTTAGATGTTCTAAACTACAAGCTTAAAATCGTCACTTTGGGCAAACACTATTTTCCTTGATGATGACAAGTTTACCAAATATTGAAGTAAGGTTGCAAGTTAATATGAAAGCATCCCCACCAAATAGCCTACAAATAACTTTTGTCATTCTAATTTTCAAATATTTTTTGTAATCCTCACGTAAAAAGTCATTTGAATAAACCATCACCAACAATCATTTGACAATAGACATTATCATTTTTTTTTAACTTCAATTGCCATGGCAGGTCTTTGCGTCTTTTGAACCCATGTACATTAAATCACCCTTTAAAAACTTCAATTGCGAGGGAAGTCTTCACACCCTCTTAACTCATCATCACTATGAAGTTTTGTGTGTTTTCAACACCCATCATTACATGCGATCAAATTCCTTTTGTGTGAGGTTGGTGCACACAAAGTACTTACAATAATTCAAGCATACATTACGTTAAAATTCAAGAATGAAATTTCAAGAACAAAAATTTCAAGAGCACACATGAACAAAATTTCAAAAGATAATTCATGACCAACAATTTGAAAAGCATTTCATGAACAAATTTTTTAAGTTCAAACACATTCTAAAAAAAATTTAAATCATTCATGAAGAAAAACCACAATACCACACATGAACAAAATTTGAAAAGCTTGCAATGTCCTCTAAACTTTCTACATTCAAAATTACAATGAGTGAAGTTTTAAAAAGTGGTTATGTAGTTGTTGGAGCCCAAGTTAAGGGATTCAAGTTGGAGCTTTTAGGTCAAGGGTTGAAGTTGCTCACTCAACTTCACCAATTCCCTTTGGTGCTAGGTGCCAAATATTTGTGGGCTTCCTCAAACTTGACACTTGATCATTGCAAATTGTAAAAAGTGACATCATTAGGATGTGATTTTTTTACTTTCCTTTTTGGCTTTTGCCCACTAAGGTATGTACTTGAACAATCGAAAACAATGAATGAACACAAATTTGATGATTTATTCAAATGTTTGAACTTGCACAATTCTAGGGCTTTTGAATAACATTGTCATTAAAACTACCACTTTCATTCAAAATAAAATCACCATGATAATTATCACAATTTTTTGAAAACATTGTGTTTTATGAAACCCCATTTCATTTCTAAACTCCTAATTAGATGTTCTCCACAACGAAGCCAATTTATGTTGTAATGATGAGTAATTGGTTCCAAAAATGAACGATTTTATTTTGCCAATTACTTGTAACTAGATATTTGTGACATGTGAAACAAAGACCTACATAGTTGTTTCGCCTCATTTGCCGCAAAGACATTTTCCCCATTGAGTCAAAACACAATCAAAGGATCCAAAAAGGGTGTTAAATTTCAGATTTTTTCATAAAAAACTAGAGATTTATTTATTTATTTCCATTCGAAACTATGGTAATCATTGCACATTATTCCTTTTTAACAAACATGAATGCCAAGAAAATCAACTTAAAAATCCATTTGATCCAATTTTAAGTTTTGGTTTAATTAAGGACTTTTGAAAGTGAAAATTTATGTCATTAACACTACTACAAATCTTGTCTTTTAGGCCATTTTTTTCCATTGATATTTCAGTCACAATGGACAAGAGACAAAATTGCAGTCAGTCATAAAAGACCAGTCATTTACAACAAGTTTTATTAGCAAAACAAACAATTACCATAACTAAAATCACTTGATTAAAAATAACATTGTGTTAACATGGCATGTCTGATTTGACATTAAAGGGGAATCTTTTGGGTGATGTGGCATTCAATGTGTCATGTTTGTTCTAACTAATTTTATGACTAATATGCTTGTGTGGCACGTTTACTATGATTAATATTATGATTCAAATAGGATGATGTGGCCATCGAAGTCCACTTATTCTATGACTAAAAGTGATTGATGTAGCATGTTTAATGCAACTAAACATATGACTAAATATGCCAACTAATCATGTTTTATATGAATAATTGTTTTACATGAATAATCCTATTAAGTTAGATGACGTTGTTAGTTGGATAAGGTTTGTGTTAGGTCTAGGTTAGGTTGGGGTTAAGTATAACATAGGTTTGGGATAGGTTTGTTTTAGGTTAGGGATAGTTCTAGGTTAGGTTTGGGTTAGGACTAATGTAGGTTCAAGCTAGGATTGTTTTAGGTTAGGGATAGGTCTAGGTTAGGTTGGGGTTAGGTATGGCTTATGTTTGGGCTAGGTTTGTTTTAGGTTTGGGGTAAGATTATTTTTTCGTCTTTACATGTTTTTGTGACTAACTATGCCTACGTGGCATGTCTAAATTGACTAATATTCATACTGAATGTGATGAAATGGATTGTCCTATGTGACTTAACATCAAACTACAAATGTTGACATGGCATGTCTTTTATGAAGAATTTCCTAACTAATTGTAATGACATGTTTCAACTTTTCTGACTAACCATGTGACTGATTGCAACATGGGATGTACATTGTGACTAATATTGGGTCTGAAAACTCCCTTGCCCTAAAATTAACTTTATTTAACTCTTGACTATTAAATATGACCACAAGGTAAGGTAATAGTTAAAAATTGATAGAGTTTGGACAAAGTGTGTCTTAAAAATTTACAAATAAAAAAAACTTCTAAATACTATGAAAGATGGCAAGCCCATATGATATCACCCCCATCTTTCTCCCACAAGCACCACAAAAAACATCCAGTGGTTTGGTTTCTTATACAAAATGGTTGTTATCTTTCATCAATCTACATATGGAGCATCATGTAATTATAAATAGTTGGAGTGAACTAATTTAGGCAAGAGAGTTCACCTAGCCCCTTTTACATCTTCTATGAAGGCTTCTTCTACTTAGATTATCCACATTTAAGGATGGGGTCAAAAGCTAGTAAACTTCTACCAGCTCTTGTGGAGTTGATTTCACAATACATAATTATGACTTGATATAAGAGACCTAGAAGAAAGGAATGTAATTATAATGTTTTTGAATGGACTCTTTCTTGTCTAATATGTCAAAGATCTTAAGTGGGTTGTTCAACAAAATCATGGCATGGCCCTAGTGTATTTTATTTACACTTCACTTTGCTTGTGGGTCATGCCTCAAGATTTTAAACAAAGTTTGTGTTGCTTTTGTACTTGGATAATTGATATTCACTCTGGGCTATTTTGTTTCCAAAAAATCCAAATATGCAAAGCATTGTGCTTGTTTAATAAGTGAGCTGAATCTCTCTACAACAATCAATTTGAAGTTGTAAGCCCACCATGGCTAGGTGCAAGGTAGACACACTAGATTTGATATGAACCCCAAAGCCTAAGCACTCTAGGCTACAAATTAGTCTTGATATGGGTGATCTCTCAAGACACCAAATGGCCCAAAACCACGTAGAGCCTATCTCCAAAATACTCAACCAATATAGTCAAGCTAAGTTGAAGAGGCACTCTCATTCACACTTTCTTGATAGAATAATATGATGTCAAAATTTTAAATTTTCATGCCCAAGATTTCACTTATTATAAGAACTTATTATTACTAGGTGAAAAAGGAAACTCAACTCTTTGTTTTTATTGCCTAAAGAATAAAATGGAACATTCAAACCCTGAATTTGGGGATTGCCCTCACGGAGGAGGAGTCACATGTGTGGGCCATTAACCCGTTGTAAAGCATTGAGGCCGAACATGAATTAAAACATTCATAGATTGCAAGGTGTAAGTAGGTACGTAATAAGATTGCAATGTGATCAATCACCCCTTACAAGTATTACTATTTATTTAGGTGTGACACCCACCTTATGTCTACTAGTCGGCACCTTATGCCCCCACTAATTGGCATACAGGGCCTCCACACTAAAGCAGAGGAGGAGGCATTATTCCACAAACAAGGTATACGAGGTGCCCTCTTCAACACTGAAAGAATTTCACACCCACTTTACCGACATAGAGCATCTCCAACAGTGCTCGGTGTGTGATCCTGCACAGTACAATTGGATGAAGAAAATCTAACATATGCCGGTTTAGCTCAGGAAATTGGTTTTCGCTTCGGCGTAATTGGGCACGTTGTTCGTGGCTGGTAAACGCTGTTCGCCTGCAAGAGAAAAGAGTGTAATAAATATGATCTAACTGCTGACTCAGTGTTTCTGATTGGCCCATCGTAATGCCTGGTCCAGGTGGTTTGTTATTATTAGTAGTTCCCCACTTATATGCTGTCCCAGTTTCAGCTTTTATGGCTGGGGTTGCAAAAGAGTACATAACTAAAACTTGGATGTGAAATATATTTGTGGAGGGTCACATACTGAGCACCACTGGAGATGCTCTTAGGTGTTCAACTTCAAAGCAAGATGAGAGGTTGGTAGAAAAGCACTTGGAGAAATTTCCTAGTGTACTTGCCACTTTCTGTCTGCATAACACTGGTAGAAACTTTCAAGAGTGTCTTGAGGACATGTCACCAAGGGGAAAGTTTTCCTCTGCTAAAGCGGCCAGGCATTTTGAAAAGTGGAATGCCTGTTCTGGTTAGTTTTTTATTTATTTTTAAAATAAAATAAAAATAATTAAATTAAATTACAATTATTTTTCATTTTCCCCCTTAATATCTGCCAGGTATCATGAGAAAGAATGAAAAATAAAGAAAGTGTCAGTTCTTTATATCAGTTATTGGGCGGCTTTCACCAAATAGGTGGCCCTTGGCTTATGTTATGTTTGGGAACGTGTCCATGCTCCTCACGCTCATCACCCTACTCATGAATATCATCCCTCTTATTTTTCCACCTAGTGAAAGCATTCATGAATATCCTTAGAAAAGAGGATGGATATTACACCTACTCCTTGGTAGTGGTAAGGAAATGATGTCTACTTATAGATCTAAGATCCCTCCCATCTATTCATATTAGTAGTCATAAGAACCATCCCCCACCCTCCTAGATGCCTCATGAGCTACATATGTTTAGTTTCACGATAATTTTGCCTTGTGCTTTACAATAGGTAAAGTCCCCAAGCAAAGGGACATACCCAAAGGGCACCCAGTTAGGTTTGAAGATTCCTTCCCCCCCCCCTAATCACCATTATTTTTGCTAGATTTAAAATTGCATTTGAAGGATAGGATAGGTAGGGTGATCAACCCTGGTATATATAGTTAGAACCAGCAGATGTGAACTTCTCAAAAACATTCCCCCACCTCATACCCTAGATTAATCTATGTTAACATACTCGCCCTCGCCTCATACCCATCATCAGGATAAGTCTTTATAAATACCCATACTCAACTTGTGAGATAAATAAAGGAAAGGGTATTTGTCAAATACCCAAGTACCTTTGTAGGCATATACCTAGCGGTGGTATACTTTAGGGTTAGGGTTTAAAATTTTGTACTTTATGTTTAGGGTTAAGTTAGTTTTGTATTTCATTTTGCATCTCCCCGTTCGTCTATTTGTTTGTGGTTTGTCAAATCTTATATCCCATCACCTTCAACAAGCACTTTTGCAACTTGGCTCTTTTGAATGTTGTGTGGTGGACATTGCGGCACCATCTTGTTGATTGCTCACGGTCTTGCAATCATCAATGTGAGTTTACGAGTTTCTTGATGACAAAAAGCAAAAGCTATGGAACTAATAGTCGATAGTGCAAAAAAAAGTAAGCTTCTCAACCTTCTTGTTTGCATTCTATAAAGCTTGTGGGATTAATGTAGAAAGTCCCTTTGTGTTGTGAAAGAACAATCTTTGACTTCCTTCAATTCTACGTTGGTTGGTCTTGGTTTCGTGTTTCATCTTAGATTCTAGGTTTCTATTAGGGTTATAATGTGTGCAATGTGCATAGTGCACATTTTGTGCTTCATGTTGAATTTGTTGCAATCATGAAAGAGCTTGATGATCTTCTTCAAATCTATCAATTTTGCATTGGTTGTGCGTTTTGGTTTTTGGGTTGTCAATTCTTCACACTTTTCTATTTGGTTTTTAGGTTTATCCATTACCTGGTTCCGATTTGTTTGAATTAGTTGCACTGGCATTTTTTTTCCTTAGCTAGTACTCATGGCTTCTTCAAGTCAACCTTTCTTGAACATTGAGGATTCTAGTCTTAATGTAAACACTTCAATTTTTGCAAGGTATGATAGCAACGTGAATGTTGAAATGCTACCAAAAGAAGACAAAATGTTGTAGACTCTTAAGAATGGTGCTCCTAATAATGCTACTCATGGGAGTGTTGTTGAAGATGATGTTAAGGATGTTCCTAGTGTTGATGCATACATATCAAAGCTACATTTCACAAATTTGGATAAACAACATGCAATTTAGAAACCTCATAATCACAATTCACCATTGTGGAGTTTTTTTTAAGGTGAACAACCAGCCCATAAACCTTTTTTAGAACCAAATAATGTGGTGCATAGTATGCCATAGTAATGTTGTTGGTCTTGAAATTTTTGCAATGTGCACCAATTACAGAAAGGTCTTATTGTTTACCACAAGTCAAATGGCATAACAACCATGGAAAAACCATGTAGAGCTTGAGCACAACACCTTAATTTTAAAAATTCGTAAAAACCAATATGATGTGGCTGCTACTATTTCATTGTTTCGTGAGCCAACTAAGAAGTGGGTGCATGTGACTCCAAGTGCCATATTTGTTTTTTTTTCTTTTACAAACCAGTTCAAAAAAGATAATGAAACCCAAGTTTGTTTCTTGGAGGATGTGATGTTATTTGTGATCAAGGGTTATTTGCCCATGAAGCCTATTGAGTCTATTTGGCTATAGAGAATGGCATATAGGTTATGCCCAAGAGTGGTTTTTCTTAGCAAAAAGGTATTGTTGATGATGTGTTTTCTAGATTGGTGGAAAAAACAATGTTTACCTATGTGCATTTTGCACTTGCAGATTTTATTTCAACCACTTGCACCTTTGACTTATGGATGTCAAAAAGTGTGCATGATGTGTTTATTGTCGTTGTTAACTTTTTCTCCAGCAAATGGGAGGCCCAGCATGTCACTATTGAACTATTTGAATTGTTCAATAATAATGGTGTAGCTATGGCTCCAAGGTTACAACAACTTCTGGATAAGTTTTCTCTTACCCAAAAGATCCTTGTTTATGTTAAGGATGAGGGTTAATTTACAAACTTGTGCAAGCGCTTTGAATTTTGTTGTTTCATGTGCTAGCTTGGCTATGATGGAGCCTTTTGATGGGTTGTGTTTTGGGCATGCCTTATCAAAGGTTTGCCAGTATGCCACTACAGATGAAAAGGTTGCCTAAGGATTATCCTATGCATCTATAAAGATTGTCCAAGTTGACATTAAGAAGTGCATTACCTGGCCAAAGAAGTTTGGGAAGGGGAAACTCACATGGGATAAAACTTGCATGGGTTCTGGCTTGAAGCCTAAAAAAATGAGTACACCTGTGAAAACAAAGTATGAATTTTTTTTGATGTGTTGTTTTTGTTAATTTCATGGGTTGTAAAAATGGTAGAAATCTGATATCAAAGTATCTAATTTAATTATGTTGTTGCTTGTAGGTTGCAAGTTTTGTTTTATTGTTCCAGGATGCATTGACCTTCCGGAGTGCCATTGCACTCTATTACAATCGGCAAATTATTGCATTATAAGACCACATACCCTCTCCTTCTACTTGGGTTGTTTGCAAATTTGTTGTGAAAGTTTGTCCACCCATTTTGAGAAGGTGTGTTTTGAATCAGAATCGAGGGCATTCGCTCCTTAGAGATGCCTCCATTTTATTATAACTGCATGTCAGGAATTTTGTGATGAGCTTTCACACCAAAAGGTGCCCAATTACTTTGTTGAAAAGGAGATAAATGTATTTGATTATGAACTGGAGGAGCTCATTTCTTGTATGAAGTGCCAAGTGCTAGAAATCTTTTTGCCCTTTATTTCTTTTATGCATGGTTTTTTTTTTAAAAGGTCATAACATGTTGGCTCTTGTGTTGGATCCCAGGTACAAAAGTATGCATTTGGTGATTGCTAATTTGGGTTGTGAAATTGCTACCACTCTTGTGACAAATTATGATGAACAATTGTTGTTACTTCTATTGTTGGAGGTTTACAAAGGTTTGTTGCCAAATAAAGGGGATTGTTTGGATGAATTTGCCTCACTTATGGATTCTTAAGATCTATTCTAGTAGATTAACGCAATTGTAGATACTGACGAGGACATTATATGTCAAGAACTTGGTTTGTTCCATTTAGTATCATGTTGATGCAGAAACTTGTTCATGTGTTTTGACATGGTGGTGAACATAAGAGCAAAAGTTTCCAATAGTGGTGCACATGCAAGACTAATTTTAGGAATCTTAGTTAGCTAGATTGAAATTGAAAAAATCTTTTCCATTGTTGGAGTCCTCACAACACTTAAGAGATGTCGGCTTCAAATTGACAATATGGACAAGCTATTTTTTGTTCACAAGAATTGGCCATCTGATCCTCATGTTGGTTGTTTAAAACTACCTAATTTGGCAGTTATTTGTGAAGCAAAATTAGACTTGATAGACGAATTGGATGTCAAATTTGTGGATGAAGTGGAGTGTGAAGAATATGCAAATGGGGATTTGTAATTGCTAGAAGTCCTTCCTTACATGTGAGGATTAGCTAAATATGAAAATGATGAATTGATTACATGTGTTAGGGTTTTGTGTAAAAAGCTTATCCATGTTTATAGATTTTAAGGTTTTCAATTTTCACTATGTTTCAATGTGAAAGATGGACAGTTTGAAGATTCTAGATTCATGGTCTTTGAGGTTCAATTTCTGTTGGTTTGCAAAGTTTATAATTTTTGAACTTTTAATTGTTTTGAAGGGCTATTTGTGTCTTTGAAGATGTGTTGTCTATCGTCTAGTTGTTTTTCTACTTGTGTCTTTGTGTTTTTTCAAGGTTATTTTGTGTCGACCTTTTTAGAATATGTATGTTTGTGACATTTTGGGTCCGTGTATTGCTTAAATTAGTCTTTAAGAACCTATATGCAATGTTTGTGAAGGTTTGTTTTATGTTTTTCTTTCAGGGCTTGTTAGTTGTTTGTCTTTCTAGGTCTGTTATTTACTATTTGTTTATTTTGAAGGTTAACTATTTGTTGATTACTTGTTTGTTTGTTTATCTTTGAGGGTATATGTATAGTATATGTCTATTGTTTGCTTGTTTGTTTATATTTGTCTTTGAAGGTTTGTTGTCTATCTATTTATTTGTTTATGTCATTTAGGGTTATAGGTTGTGTTTGTCTTTGAAAGTTAGTATGTCTCTTTGTTTTTGAGGGATTGAGTGAAGGTGTTAGTCTTTGAGGTTAGTTAGATCAAGCTTTTGATTTATGGAGCATGTTAGACGAAAGGAACATGGAATAGTTTGATACAAAAACCATATCTAACAAAACAAACAATCACTATGATTCATGCTGTCGGCTGAACATTAGGATGAGTTCTTATAATTAGGTTTAGAATTTAAAAGTATAGAAAAAAACCATGTTTGCGCCTTTTCAAAACTCTTTGTTAATAAAACTCTTTCTTTGAACTTTGGATTGCAATTTTATAATCTGTGAACCCTAAACCCTAAATATCAATAGGTTTTGTGAAAGTAAAAAAAATTGAATGTTTCATTTCTAAGAACCGGGTAAAAAATTGAGAGTGGATTGTGAGGGGTTTTTTCTTTTGTCAAAGAACCAGAATAATTTATAGAACTCAATAGGATATGGGGCAAGATTTGTGATAAAGACCTGAGATTGTATACCTGCCTTCAAATGCATTGAACCCCTGGACCCGCCTCACACCCATTGCTCACTTAAATTTAAAAACCCTGGACCCAACCTGTTATTTGAAATTTCTAATTTCCATAGACCTGGACCCATTTTGGATTTTATTTTTTTTGAAAAATCTGAAACCCTCTTTCTCAGCCTTGATTTTCTTTCTTTCCTTTTGGGTCACCCAGCCTTGTTGCAGAGTTCACATCATCAACCAGCAGGCCTTCAAAAGAAAGACAAAAAGAGAGATAAAAAAAAACAACCCACATAATGAATGAATGAATTAATAATAAAAAGAGAAGCTTCAAGCGTGGGTGGGTGGATGGATGGATGGCTTGTTGGTAAGAAATTTTGAAGAAGATTCTTATGAAATTCTGCTGCTGGATTTTGACCTACTATGGAACATAGTTGGACAGAAAAGCTCTTCCCATTTGCCCTTTTGTTGAACAGAAGATTTGCTATTAATTCATCAGTCTTCCAAATTCACAAGAGAAAGTTGGGTTTTGCACAACAAGAATGTTGGAAATGGCAGGAGAAGCACAAGTTTGACAGGTTGAGGTTAAAGCAGGTCCCACCCCAAGAATTTTTTGCTACAATTTCTCTTTCTTTTTGGTTTTTAGGTCTTGGGATCCTAAAAGTAGAATAAACATGGGAAAGTTGCCTTCCACGTTCCTACCTACCACCCATCCATCAGCAGCCACACCACCCATTGAATTAAAGAATCCCAAATTTATGTATGTGATGAAGTCACTTAATTTCTTTGTTTCTGTGTGACACAGAATCGTTAGGTCAAGTATTAGCACTAAGCAACCTCCTTGTTTAGAGTACTTACAAAATCACGTGATTAAGGGATTTGGGTCCTCCTAATTTCAGGTTTTTGTGTGCTCCCAGTTGAATTTCCCCCAAGAGTAGGATCAAAAAAGTCTTTATATTTGTCTCTCCAATTCTGCATTGGGTTGTGGAGTGCTACCCAAAAATCTGTTGGCAACACACTTGAAATTCACTCAAAGTATTGTAGTAGTTGTTGTTGTGGCGGTGGTGAAGATTTTGTAGTAGTAGTTGTTGTTGTTGTGGTGGTGGTGGTGAAGATTTTGTAGTTGTTGTTTTTGTGGTGGTTGTAGTGGTGAAGATTTTGGTGGTGGTGTTGTTTATGTGGTTGTGGTGGTGGTGGTGGTGGAAGTGTTGTTGTTGATATTGTTTTTGTTCTTGTTCTTGTGGGGGTGAAGATTTTTTGTGGTTTTAAGGCTTTTGTTGTTGTGTTTGGGTTTTCTTGTGTTTTCTTGTGTGAGGAAGAATGGCAGGAGCAAGTGGGTTTGTGAAGGAATTGGGAAGCCACAGATGCGGTATACATACTCGAATGTCCCATCTTCTTCTTTGCCTACCATGGTAATGATTATTAGCGAGTTAGAAGAATTGGGTCATTGTTGTTGTTGTTGTAGTTTCTTCATCTCAACTATTGGGTGGGATTGTGCTTCTTCTGGGAGCCTGGTTTTGGAAGTGTTGTCTGTCCCAGCAGAAGAAGAAGACCTTCAAGGACTTGGAGATATGATCATGTGTGTGACAAAAGATTCTGTTTCTGCAGACATGGTCTGACACACAGGAGTGGGGGAATTGATTTGGAGGAGACGGATCGGGGTTGTGGGTGCTCTTGATTTGAGGGATTGGGGGATTGTGAAAGGAAAGCCAAAAGCAAAATGGAATTCTGGCCTGAGTTTCTGGCAAGTACTTCAGGAAGTGAGTTTGTGGCAGGAGGGTCGGGAGGCATGGCAGGGGTGATGGCAGGTCATCCCTTGGACACAATTCGCATTCGTTTACAACAGCCCAGGTTGCCATCTTCCTCAGCTCCTGCCTCTGCCATTGCGCTGATCCGCCACATTGTTGCCACTGAAGGTCCCACTGCCCTCTTCAAAGGCATGGCCTCACCTCTTGCAACCATCGCCTTCCAGGTTAGTGGGGATGGCTTTTTTTTTCCCTTTTTTCTTTTAGTTCTGTGTCTTCTGCTGTTTGTAGCCTTTCTTTTAAGACATCTGCTCTGATGGGTTTGCTGTTGTTTTTGTTACGGGTTGTTGTCTAAATGAAAAGCCCCTTGTTTGTTTGAATTTGGTTTTTTGCAGAATGCGGTTTCTTTTCAAACTTATGCACTTCTCTCAAGAGCTTTGGTAGATCCATCCAAGCAAGCTCAGCACCAACAGCCTCTTTCGTATGAAAGAGTAGCTCTTGCAGGCATTGGAGCTGGTACAATACAAACCCTCATTCTCAGTCCAGTCGACTTGATCAAGATTAGATTGCAGCTGCAAACGGCTCGGAGGTCGGTAAGTGTCGCATCTTCTTTGGGCCCCTTGACCCTTGCCCGTGATATTTTTCGCAAGGAGGGTATCAGAGGACTGTATCGAGGATGGGGCATCACTGTCCTTCGAGATGCACCAAGCCATGGAGGTAAACCAACTTTGACAGCCCTACTTTCTTTTTCAGCATGAAAGTGTGTGAGGCAGGGGGGGCATTGAGTTCATTCACTTCAATAGCAGCAGAAAGGCAAATCAATCTTGTTGAGAGTCACAAACAAATAGATCTTTGGAAGACAATCCATTGCTTAATTATGCTTTCCTTTTTGGACCTGAACCATGTGATGTTGTAAGCTTGATAGACCAGCCATGTGGCTTTGGCTAAAGGTGAAGCAATTCTGGATTCTCAGGTTTATGTGTTTTTTTGGGATCATAAATTGTAACGTAATCTTGGGTCATTGACTGATGCAGTTTACTTTGGATCATACGAGTTCATACGAGAGAAGTTGCATCCAGGCTGCAGGAGCAATGGACAAGAGACACTACTGACGATGCTCACAGCAGGTGGGCTGGCTGGATCATTAAGCTGGCTTTGTTGCTACCCGCTAGATGTGGTGAAGTCTCGCCTGCAGGCACAAGGAGGGGTTGGTGGCAGTGGCACCCGATACAAAGGCATCATTGATTGCTTCCAAATCAGTGTGCGAGAAGAAGGTTTCCACGTGCTTTTCCGTGGGTTAGGGACAAGCTTAGCTCGAGCATACCTGGTTAATGGTGCAATCTTTTCTGCATATGAATCGACACTACGCTTCCTTTCCCCTCGGTCACCTCCACAATCTGAAACCAATTTAGGACTTAGGCCAATTTCACCGTAACATCTACTAATAGGGCTCCAATCGTGGGCATCACCTTGGGTCTCAACCAGATACTAAGATCCTCAACGTCATCTTGCACCCAATTATGAGAGTTGCTAATCCAGCTCTGGAGATGTTTCATTTAGCACATAGGGAGCTTGGAAAGGAATAGGCTTTAGTTTAGTTGAGTCTTTCAATAGCCTACTTCTTTTACCCATTACAGAGATTGGGTGGCTGTCAATGCTACCAGCTCAGATTTTTTGGGGCATTCCATACAAGTGAATTTGGTGGAATGAATGACCTTGTATGAGTTTGTATTGCAAAGGTAATTGGCTCTGTCTTGGTTACACCCCCAGTGGACTTGTCACTCTTGTGTGTTGTCAATTTTTTAGTAGCATGATTGATAGAGGTGTCTAGAGCTGGAACGTGAAGCTAAGTGAATCTTGTCTCATATGCTTCTGGGAGACACCTTGAAATGGTATGTTGGGTGGGTGCCATCATGCTCCCCTCTACACCACAGCATGCATCCAAGCACAATACAATTCCTGTTTCTGCAATGCAAAAATTGAAAAGTAAGATGATTTGTGTAACTCTATTTCTTTCCTGTCCCCTTGACAGTCTTTCTTCCTCTTCTCAAAAATGCTCCCACCTTTTTTCAGGATAGCAATTGTGTTCAGGTTTGCTTGACCTTCATAGCATTGCTTGAACTTATCAACTTTGTCTGCATCCAGCAACAACACAGTCTTGTTGCCCTGGTAGAAGATATGTTTTCTGGCAATCCATCACACAGATGGAACAGGTGAAGAAGAAGAAGCTAAATCCAGCAGCAAACAAGTTAGAGCATGACCCAACTAGAAACAAAACTGTAGAAGTCTTGAGCATCCCAATGTTTCTACAGTACAACATATCAAGTGCATGGAAATCAAATTGTGAGATTGAGAAGCAGGACAAACCATGGGCAGTATTCAAGAGTCTGGAGGAGAAGAGAATATGGAGGGAGACAGCCATGACCTCCACACACCTGCATCAACAACAACTCTACTAAATCACCCTGCAACTTTTGCTCCAACAATGCACAAAACACAACAAAAAACACATAAATAAAGAATTGCCCACACCAAATCCCACAAAGAAAAAGAGTCTCCAACAACACTAAAATTCACACTGCAAACCTTCTGCTCCTACTTTGCACAAAACACACAAATGAAAAATTACTCATACCCAATCCCACAAGGAGAAGGAGTCTACCCAATTGCTGAAAACCCTATACACCACCCAACAACATCAGTATCCTTTCTGTCTCTTTGATTCATCATCATTGTCGTCATCAACATCTCTGATTCATCATCATCACTTCATCATTGGCATCTTTGATTCATTGTTGCAAACTTGTCTTCTTGATCCTCAGCAATCAGCATCTCCACATACAACATTTTACTACACATTTGAAACAAAATCCTGGACAAACTGATCATCCCTCATTCTCAAAGATAACATTTGTATATATTATACATTCTTCATTCTAATTTCATGGGTAGTAGTAGTAGCAATGTAGAGCGGCCAATCAACCCAAGCAAAATATTTTGCATTGGAATCTTGGGTGGATAGACTCTCTTCACTTGTGCTTTAGTTGCTTGTTCAGTTTGATGATCAACTAACATAGTTTCCTTTTCTTTGTTGGATGCTCAAATTGATTCAACATGTAATTTTGGAATGTGCCAAATCTCACCCATAATAGTCCTATTATATCCTATTATGTGCCTTAGAAACCCAAAGTTTTCAAAAACTTGAGACTACACTAAATAATGGTTTTGTAAAAAAGGCATGTACTTGTAAAGAAACACATGCAACATGGACAAAATGTTCTACACAAACTTGTGCTTGCATTATCAAAAATGTTAGTGACATTGTTGTATTAGGATAAGTTAGGTTCATTTAGGAGCAAAGGTGCGTTGTTAATGTGGGTATTTTGGGAATGTAGAGGTATGTTTACTCATTTTGTTGCTTTGTGAATATATTTGCTTTTGTGGCAAAATATTAAGGACAAGGAATCGAATAAGATGATAACATGTATGTTGAGATGATGTGATTCAATTGAGCTTTGCAATACGTTTATGACCTTGATGCTTATTGCTCTTTGGTGAGGTTCCAAAAGGCATAGAAATTACCAACTTCATTGTAGATCATACTAATCATGAAACACATATCACCAAGCTTCACATGTTGATCATTGAATTTGAATTAACTCTCCCATTGGCTATTGCTAACTATATCATGTATCGTAAGTACCTAGGTTTTTTCATTACCTAATGCTCATTGTCACTTGGTTTTTTGTAGTTATAAAAATAAAATTCCCTTGCAAAAGGGAATAAAAGTTCATATTTACATCTCCAATTTTTCAAAGCTTGATCATAGGTTCCCCGCATATGACCAATATTTCATTACACTTATCTAGATGATGCCTTTGTGATTAGAAGACAATGAATTAGTTAGAAGGAATCAATTACATAGGCAACCCCAAATAAAAACAACATACATTTACTCATTTCAAATGCCAATTCATAAACTTTAATTGTTTTTAATCTCAAAGTATCATCAATAATAAAGACAAACATATGAGACAAAATAAGAAAGTAAAAATGATTTTTAGCTTTTTTGCCACCACCTCACAATCAGCATGTCAAAAAAAGAAGAATTGTTTCAACGTAGTCAAGAAACAATTGCCCTAACCTTGTTTAGCAAGTTGGAGAAGGGGTGAAGTTATTCGGTAACAACAAACACATAAGAAAGACTTGTTTGAAAGTGAACGAGCATTGGGATCCTTTTACATAATTGTTTTCTTATTTTCTTCCTAATAGACAAGTTTGTGCAACAAGTTTTCCACATTCTTTCTTGTTAGGAGTATGAAATGACCCTAGAAAATAATTAACATGATAGATCATTTGAGGTTATGCAAGAAAATGGAAAAAGGTTTCATCAATGGCAAAAGAGGCATTACATTTGTGAGCAAATGTGTAAGTAGTGTGTGTTAAAGGAATTCCTAATTTGATGAGAGTCTACATCTTAGGTGGAATGTCTAAATGGTAGAAAAGGAAAAGATTAAAACAACAACAAACGAAAATAAAATGTAAATGCATTAAAGTTATCCTTAAAAATCATCCTACCTTTTGGCCCATTTTCCATCCCAAAGCTCCTCTTGGAGTCCCAAATGTTGTTATTTGCAAAAGGAGAAAATATTATTATTATAATTGGGTGTTAAATATTGACATCCTTCATTTATTACACCAAATTTCTCAAAGCTTTGTCATTAGTTGTACCTAATATCAATGAAGTTGCACAAGCTCAAAGTGGAAACTAGTTTTACCACTAGGAATGGGGTAAAAATAGTTTCACATCTTTTTCAAGTTTAGGGTTTAGGGTTTAGTGGAATTGGTGGACATCCCAAGATAAGCTCGAAGATGTGATTTTGCTTCTTTTGCATGGAAACTTTTGTTTCAATTTTTTGGTACCCTCAAATTTTGCAAAACTCACCACCAACGGAAACTTTTGGAAATTGACAAATGTTGTATAAATTCAAAAATTATGACCAAAAACAAAGTGTCATTTTTCTTAAGCTTTTGAACTTCTCATCAATGGAGGCTTTTTTTTTTTTTTAAATCCTCTCTTGGCAAAATTTCACCATGATCATTTTTTTGTTTCTCAAATTGGGGAAAAATTAATTGTGTTTTGGGATTTTTAGTCATCACGAATTGAAAATAAGTTCATTTAAAAAATTTCCTAATTTTGCATGAAGTTCTAGCAAATAGCCAAAAATATGGAAAGGTGCTTACACTTTGTTACTTTCATCTTTTGTTCATAGCCATATTTGGTTAAATCCTTTTTTTGGCAATTGCCACTTCAGTTGCTACATCACCAAATTGAAAAAAAAACACAAAATTGAATGTAAGACTATTTTATAACAACAAAAATGGTCCATATGTTCAATTCTTTGAAAATAATTTTATTTTTCCACTTCAAGCTTATACACAATCCTATTTAAACTGTAACAATCCCTAATTAATATTTCAAGTAGATTATCACAAATCAAAGTTTCTAGGACTAGTTGATGATCAAGTTGAAACTTGCCCAATTATTGCATTTTGAGATGCTAATTGTGGGTATGAAGCATTTTTAGAGGCTAATTGAGGGGGGGGGGGGGAAAAAAATTTTT
>Ga0209611_10000678_pt1 | contig 53055 bp, 43 predicted proteins | sample S1TSphgellanicum_3_FD_187693 | JGI IMG/M metagenome (GOLD analysis project Ga0209611, IMG submission 187693) | Host-associated microbial communities from peat moss isolated from Minnesota, USA - S1T2_Fc - Sphagnum magellanicum MG (SPAdes) (version 2) | ecosystem: Host-associated > Plants > Peat... | reverse complement strand
CGGGTTGTGACAACCTCTAAGTTAACTATTTTTTTTCATCCTCGGGTTGTGACAACCTCTAAGTTAACTATTTTTTTTCATCCTCGGGTTGTGACAACCTCTAAGTTAACTATTTTTTTTCATCCTCTAGTGGTGACGACCTCGGGTCACCACTTAGTGTAGTTAGTGGCGTTTTAGTGGGTTTAGATTTTTAGTGGTAGAAGGTCTGCAACATTGTAAATATTTGTCAAATACACGTACATGGCCCTATGTAAATGTTTTGGGGCACGCAAATGTAAATATTAAAATCATTTGTAAAGTCACCTTGTCTTTGGGCCTCCTTTCACCCCAAACCCTTCTTTGGGGTATCCATAAAGTAAGAAAATTTTATTAAATCTAGGAATGAAATGCTGAAAATCAGCATTTAATGAACAAGGTTCAAGACTAATTATAGTAGCTTTGTAAGTAGGACCAGTGAAAATATATGCAGCAACAAGGGAGGCGTTAAAGAAAAAGGAAAGACAAGGTCAATCTCACTCACCACAAAAACTGAGGTACATGTGTAACAAGTTTCTAATTTTACGGTTTTGAGTGTGAATAGAAAGTGGTTTTAGGGTTTTTCAAGAAAGCATGTTTTTCTTTCTATTGGCAACTAGGAGTGTTTATTCTCAACGGCGTGGAGATAAGGAAGTTTAACGAATGGAGATGCACTGGTGTTTGATAGATTTGAAAACTTTGTGTCATTTTTTTTTGTTTGTTGTGTGTGTGTTGTTGTTGGACACAGAATGACTATGTGGCAATGGAGTTGCCAAATGAAGGCGCTTGGCGGAAATCTTGCGATGCAACAGCAAAAGGATGAGCAACAATGCAAATAAATAGTGTGGCTTTAGTTTTTAAATGCATGGAGGTTGTTCAAGACTTGTTTTTAGATCTTTGTTTCGAATTGAAGTACAAGAAAATCCACTGTGCTATGTACTTAGGGAGGCATAAATTGTATTTAAGGGTTAGTTTTGATGGTTGATAAGGGGGATGATGAGAAGTTTAGAGGTCTCGAGAACGACCAAAAGTTCTTTTCAATGAGTGTGGTTGGGTTGATTTGTATGTGGGTTTTGTTGGCTTGCATTTCATGAGAAAGTACCTTGATTTTTGGGAACTCTGAAGAATTGCAACAGTCCATTGAAATCATGGGTGAATCATACAAAAGAGGATTGTTGTCTTCTGTAAGACTTTTGAAGCAATCACTGGGGGAAGTGGATATGTGTTGTCTTCTTGTTTTTATGTTTTATTAAGTGGAAGGATGGTGTCAAGAACATTGGATTATGTGATCTATGTGGGCTGAGGGATTTATGTCACCAAATGTAAACAGGAACTTGAAGTTCTTATGGAAGTCCAATGTGGTCTTGGGTTCATGTGGTCTAAAGAATTTGAGAAGAAGAAAAAAGGTTAATGGGCTCAAGAGAGAGAAATCAGATCAATTTGACCCCTTAGAAGCCTCAAGCCTCTCTTTGATGAAGAAGTCAATTTCTTATGTGGTTACTAGAAAGAACTTGGGTGGTCTCTGGCTCATGCTAATGTGAAACTTTAAAAATGTATTTGTTATTCAGTATGTATATGATTTGTATTTTGTTTGTCTTACATCCTAGTTTTTTGTCACATCCTCACCCTTGAATGTTAATGCTTTCTGTTTTTTGGTAGGTTTTTATTTTTTTGAATTTCACCTTATTTATGATCAAATTTAGGGTTCTAGTGTTGTTTTGCTTACATTATAGATAATTTTACTATATACTTTTAATCACAATACCTTCTTGCAAAGCCATATGAATTAGTTGTGGGTGTACATTGTATACTTTGATTTTTATTTTTCTTACAATGGGCCATTTAGTTGGCTTATCATCAAAAACATTATGAATTTTCCCATCCTCAAGTAAAAATCAGATTTTTCATATTTTTTTATATTTACATTGTTTTACATAGCCATGTAAAATCATATTCATATATATATATACGCTTACACTGAGTGTAAGTCCCAAACCATTCACACACATAACACTCATCTAATAGTTAGATTTGGAAGGTAGAAATAGTAGAGATAGTATATATAATTGGATTGCACAAGATGCAAGATATTTTGATTGAACCTCTTGGACAAACATTTTAACCATCTGAGAAATCCAAAAACTAGAGACAAACTATTTGAATGTTATATTCTATCAAAACCATGTATGATGAAAAATTTGTAAGTGTTACAATACTTTGTATTGAATTTGTTGAATGTGAATTTTGTGCTACATCAATTATTTTAAAATGAAAGAAAAAACTCAGCAATTTCCATGGAAATAATAGAATATCACTAGTGTCTTGGAAAAATAATGTGACCCTCACAATTATTAGTATTCTAAATAGTAAACAATACATGGTAATATTGCAGCATTAAACAAAGATTGTTAATACAAAGCTAAACAATCAGCTCATAGTGTAATGGGTTTAGTTTATTTTTTCACATTTGTAAAATAGGTCAGTTGATGATCATGCACAAGAGGACTTAGCCAAATTTTAGCCAAATTTGGCTAGAGGTTAAAGGGGGAAGTAGAAAACTTTTGGATTCATTTTATAATTTGGTGACTTTGTTCAAACTTATTGTCTAAGTAAGGCGACTTTAGATTATTTTTTCCTTGTAATGTTTTGGATTGGACCCAATTTTCCTCCAAAAAGAACCCATTTGTACCTTTTGCACTCCCTCCCCACCCTTCACCCTTCTCCAGGTTGTAAATACTTGCCAAAAAAACCAAAAAAACACCGTTTATAACAAAATCATGAAAGATGATGGGACTGTTTGACACATGGTTAGGTAATGGGGATGGGGATCCAATTATTTATGATGTATGTCCAAAATATTTCAATTATTTTTAATGTGCATTCACTATTACCGAAGTGGGGTGTAATTTACTAATTTAAATTACTATGGGACCTTAAAAGTGAAATAACTTCATTGCATTTTACTGATTTCACCTATTGAAAGTTATTTCACTATAATATCACTATGTATACATCATGTTTCAATACTAGTTAACATAATTCATTATTACAATTTACTATAGCAAATAGGTTTATTTATATGTTTTTCTAAATATTTTTTCTATGTTAGTTTATCATATACCCTATATTATTTTAAGTTACTTTAGTTATTCTAACTTATATTTTATGTTATTATATGCTATTATGAATAATTGTACCCTAAATTATTATATGTTATTTTACCTTAAAGTATCTTAACTAGTTTATTATAAACTTTCAAATTATTTTAAATTAAATTATTCAACTAACTTTAGGCTATACTTTAGGTTATTTTATTTAAAATTAATACATGTTATTTCAAGTTATATTTTAAATTATTCAAGGTCATTATACTTTATGTTATTATAAATTATTTTATCTTAAGCATAATAACTTAAAATAATCTAATACAAAATATAATGACCCAAGGTAAAAATAATTTAGAATAAAAAATAATAACCTATGAAAAATAATTTTAAATACCCTACAATATAATAACTACCAATAGCCTATGATATTATTACATAGAATATCAAACAATAATTTTTAATACAATAATCACCAATAGTTGTAATATAACATATAATAACCAACAATAACTTATAATACAATAATTATTAATAACCATTCATAAAATAACCACCAACAACCATTAATAGAATAACCACCAATAGCCATTAATATAATAGCCACCGATAGCCCATTAATATAATAATCACCAATAAACCATTAATATAATAATCACCAATAAACCATTAATATAATAATCACCAATAAACCATTAATAGAATAGCCACCAATAAGCCATTAATAAAATAACCATCAATAGCCATTAATAGATTAATCACGAATAACCATTAATAGAATAGCCAACAATAACTATTAATAGAATAATCACAAATAGCCATTAATAGATTAGTCACGAATACCCATTAATAAAATAACCACCAGTAACCATTAATAGATTAATCACGAATAATCATTAATAAAATAACCACCAATAGCCATTAATAGATTAATCACGAATAACCATTAATAAAATAGCCACTAGTAGCCATTAATAAAATAACCATTTGTAACCAATAATAGAATAACCATTATTAGCCATTAATATAATAGCCATTAATAGCCACCAATAGAATAACTATTAATGGCCATTAATAGAATAACCACCAATAACTATTAATAAAATTACCATTAAAAAACATTGATAGCCACAAATAAAATAGGTACCAATAGCCATTAATAACCACCAATAACACTAATAAAATAACAACCAATAGCCATATATTATAATTACTTAAGATTTCCAAAAATAATTGAAGGTGAAATAATTTATAATAAACAAAAATAATTTAAGGTAAAATAACTTTCAATAGTAAAAAATAATTTCTAATAGATACGAATAATCTAAATTGAAATAATTTACAATAGCCAAAAATAACATAGAATAGAAAAAAAAACTTACAATAGTTGAAAATAGCCTAAGGTGAAATAAGTTAAAATAGCCAAAAGTAATTTATAATAACTGTAAATAGTCTAAATTGAAATAATCTAAAATAACCAAAAATAAGGTAGAATAATAAAAAAAACTTACAATAGCTGAAAATAACCTAAATTGAAATAAGTTAAAATAGTCAAAAATAACTTAGAATAACCAAAAGTAGCCTAAGGTGAAATAGCCAAAAATAACCAAAAATAATCGAAAATAACCATAAATAGTCGTAAATAATGTAGGGTGAAATAATTTAAATTAATGAAAAATATTCATATAATAATTGAAAGTAGCTTAACATAGGTAGTATTATTATATTAACAAAAAAAAAATCCATTTATTAAACTTCTTTTTTTCAAAAGAATGGTCATTGAAATGTTATTGAATAATGATATTCAACTTTTTTTTTGTTCAAATGATTTTAAATTTTCAAACAGAAATAAATGTAATTATGTACATTATTGAATTTTTTAAAAAAATTCGAATCATTTCATTTGAACAAAATCTCAATAAAATATGAATTTTCAAAGTTTATGTTTTTGTAATGTTTAATATGAAGTATTTGATAAATAAAATGTAATGTAACATATTATCATAATAAATGTGATGGCTTGATGGTAAGGGTGTTTGCCCCCATTCCAAAGGTCAAGGGATCAAACTTCATGGGTGGTGTTGTGTGTGGTCAATAATGGTATGTTGACCGAATATTTTCCTATCAAATTCCTAGGCTAGGTGCCTAGGTTGATTACATGGCCTACCTACCTACCTAGGTTAGGTTTTTAACCTAGCGTAAGGAGTGACATGTGTCAATAAATAATTGGTTTTAAAAATCATGAAATTATCAATAATATTTTATATTAAATAATTAATATTTAATTAATTTTCATATTGGTTAGTTAATTAATTAGCAAGTGAATGGTTTGATAAATTTGTATTTCAGTTGAAAATAACCTTGTTCCACTAGGTACTAGCGAAACATTTAGTGAAACAAATCATTGTCCGTAACAATTGGTCCCTGTTCACTAAGGGGTTAAAAATTTCACTAGGTGAAAATGTCCAAATTCACTCAAAAATCTAGTGAAACCCAGAATGAACTAGGACACATTTCTTAGTAGTGATTATGCAAACAAGCAATTTAAAATCACACATGGTCAAGTTGTGAATCATGTTATATCATTTTACTTGATGAAAATTTCAGTTTACTAATAAACATATATTGAAATAATTATGTTGATTTTGGAGCAATGTCAATTGAGGACATTCACATCCAAATCACCTGATACAATAAAGGGATAAAAGGTGGGAAATTTTGATATTAGTTTTTGAAGTGTGGACAAAAATCTTCTCCAAGATAAAATTGGGGCTTGTAAATTGCAATAGTGAATTACAACATTAGAAATTAGGATTAGGAAGGTGAAAAGTAGTTGTAGCCAAATGATTAAATCTACAAATCATCTTCTATTTCTTAAATTTAGATTCCTACCATTATTTATTTATTTGCTTGGGGATGATTTCAAAGTTAATTTCAAAATGATTTTGAATTTTTTGGAATTTACAATTCTCACTAATCTCTCAAATGGTTCTCATGGTGTTCCATGAATTCCCTTACCTTCTCAATGGGTTCCCAAAATGTCCCAATAACAAAATTATGAAGATGTAATGTGTATTGTGTGATTCATTTTTAGTTAATTGAGGGGATGGCACACGAAAGAAATAATTCTTTTGCAATGAGCCTCTTTGATTGACTGATGACTAAAACAACTTAAACTTTTGGTACTCCTAAAATAAAGAGTGTGAACTTTGCACTCTCAAAACAAGAATACATTTTTTTTTTTTCCTATTTTAAAAAAATAATTTTCATTAAGCTATGCATAAAAGGGTGATAAAAAACATTTGATCTTTTGTGTGTTCATTCATTTATTGCTTCATTATGCTTAAGTGGAATTTCCATTACTAAGAGTGTTAGGGTAACCAAATTGATGATTGAACATTGAGTGCCTGATTGAAGGTCTCCCTCTCTCTCAATAATGATCTTTTGTTTTTGAAGTCTAGAAACAAACTGTAAAGCATTAGAGGGTGCACTTGTAGCACTTTTAAGTCACTTAAAAGAGTTTTAAAATGAATGAAATATGACCCCCATAATTCGGGGAGTTCATAGACTTGGAAAAAAAAATTCATCACTTTTGACCTAATGATAAGCAACATCACAATTTGATCCCATATGCAGTGCAAGTATTCATTTTTGAAAACATTTTTTGCAGAATGGCCAAAATTCGTGACAGAAAAATCAAGCCATTATGTTGCTCCCCATGAAGACACTTTAAGGAAAGAAGAAAACTTTCAAGTTGCAAGGAAAGAAGTTTAGGGTTTAGGGTGGGCTACCTTGAAGTTAATGCTTTGTACAAAGGTACAATATTTGATATTTATTGTCTTTTAGTGCCCTGCAATTTTGGACTGGCTACATGGAAGAGTTCCTTTCAGTGAGCTTGGCTATTGCAGGTTGTAATTGCTTCTCAGTATGGGCCATTTTGTGTGATTAGAGCTCTGAAATGTTGTGCTGGAATGTGGAAGAGATCCAAATGGCCCACTCTAATGGAGGGGCCGTGGTATTAAAGCTATTCTTCTGAAAGGGACCATTTGGATTTAATATTTGGCATCCTCAAATGTTAAATCCTGGGGCCTGTACCTATGCGGGAGAACTCCTTTAGGTTAGATGTTGCAACTGGGGATTGCAGGAAAGCTGTTGGGTTAAGGTCGTAGGATATGAACTTGCAGTTATCATGATCACTTGAGGAGACCCAGTGCTCCAGAAAAAACTCATCACTAGTTGAGACCCTTAGAGCCCTAACTCTTTGAGCACCAAGAATCATGTGCATTGTTGGGTCTTTTGTCCCTTGTGGAAAATAGGATTGGCTGATGTTTTGAGCTGATATGTTTGTTCTTCACTATTGCAACTCTACTTGTTCCTTGACTTTGTGATGTGCAAAGCTGGGGCATGCTTTGCCTTTCCTTGTTGCCCAGAAGGAAAGGCTTGTTGCAAGGGTTCCAAATTGTTGATATCTTTGAGATTTCACAAGCTCCCAAAACTTTCATGATAATGACATTTTGATTTTGTGTGTATAAACCAGTGTTGGTCAATTATTAAGAAAATGATTTGTTATCAATAAGGGTTTAAGGGTAGGATATTCCTAATTGACATATAGGTTCTATCGGTTAAGAATTAGATAAATATCAAAAACCAGATAGAATATATTCTGCAGAGACCTGATGCATTGCAAACTTTTTATCTCACAATTTTGTAGTGAAAATGATGAATTTTATTTTTTCATGAGTTTGTATTTTTTGCACATGAATAGCATGTGTCTAAAACATGTATGCAGAATGCACATGTAAAGAAGATGAAATGTTTTCATATAATTTTGCACACATACATTGTGAATTATACATGACTTTCATTATCAAATTGTAAGATAGGAAGTTTGTGATATGAGATCATTATGAAAATGCATTATTTTGATGAAAACCAAAAACTTATTGATACCTTTCATGTTGTGTCTCAATAGGTTCTTGAATCCTTTAACATTAATATGATTGATTTGTTACTTTTTAATTTGTTCTATTTTTTCAATTTTAGCTCCACTTTTAGATCCTTTTTTACTTGAATTTGACCAATGTGTGTTTATAATTAGGAGATGTGTAAGACTACAGATGGAATGAAGATTTTCTTTTTGAAGGGACAAGTTTCATCTAGAAAAGAACTACCTTGACATTATTTTAAATTGTTATCAAGTTGTGTATACGTCAAACATTTCAAAACCAACACTTACACATAAAAGATGGGTATTATTAAAAAAAAACACTTGAAAGATTGATAAACAAAGGCATCACTTAAACAAACAGATTGATACTAGCTGAGTCAAAGTTTTTTCAAAATCTAGTTATTTGATAGCTTGCGTGCAATAGGAAAAAAAAACTCACAAAAGCCTCACCCCTCCAGTTAGCCCCACCAGTTATGAAAAAAGAAAAATCAACCAACATCCATATAAACTATAAACAAGATTTGCAACATCTACTTCAACATCTGTTTTTGTTCACACAAGTCATGTTGAATGTTAGATTGTAATTGTTAGGCTTAATTTATCAATTGTTATTTTATGAACTTAGATTCTAGTATTGTATTTGAAGTAATTTGAAAACAAATATTTCAGAAAAGGAAATTGAATTTTGAACCTATGACGACCAAGTTTTGTGGAAGAGACAAAGGGGTAGACCTTTACTCTACAAAAAGTCCTGTACTCACATTGCAGGTAATTTGCTCCCTCCTATCATCACTAAATCCCATCAAATGTTTGTAAGAGAGTCACGGACCTGCCCATCTTTGCAGAATCTATTTTATCAATTTGAGGCAGCTGGTTGAAACTATGTAAAAGCAATTTAGGGTGAGGGCTAAACCAAAAACTTTGGTTTAGGGTTAGTTTGGCCCTAACTCTCATGAATTGTGTCACTCATTCAACCTCTTTTCCAACCCCTATCCAAGTGCAGGAATTCAAATTCTTTTAAAGCACCACTTAGTCAAGCAGGGATCTGAAAATTAATTTAAAGGAACACAGCTAATACTAACGATGGATGCTAGCTACAACTTGATCCAGTTTCTTTTATCCTTATAGGGACTCTCATGAGCATGCCTGATAAAAAAAAATGTCTGACATGGAGACTCACTTAATTTATGGATCAAATTATTGCTTTAGTAAGTGGGGCAATTTTTATTAGTCTTATAATCTGTGGGTTTGGTGTGAAAAAAATAGGATTGTATAGGCCAGAAATTTTCATTGCTGGAGATTGAGAGTTTGATCATGTACCCAATGCATTTTATTTTCTCTTTTGATTTCTATGATGTGTAGCCTAATGTGGAACATGGCCTACCATAGTAGATACAAATCGAGAGCCTTTAGAAATGAGAAATCTTCACATTTACAACACAAAGAAAATAATTTCTCCTCAAAAGTAGAATAGAGTGTCCAGAAATTTTGTGGTAACTTGCAAGTTTTGCATCTCTCAAATACAATAAGTTCAGAAAGACTTTCTCTTCAAAAAGCCAAATCTAGAGTTGAAGTCTTTTGCCAAGTACACGACATAACAGTATTTGTAGCCAAGATTTTTTCAAAACTTGACTCCATTACACAAAATCTGATGGTTGTTCAATATTGTACAAATTTGCTGAGCACTCCAGTGCACGTGATGCTGGTCCTGATTACCATGAACTCTTGACCAACCTGTGCAGCAATGTTTGATCATTGCAGTCCTTGAACTGGTCTCTACTGCCGGTTTGGTACAGTATTTCCAAATCACAAAGAACCTTGAAATACCTTGGATATGTAGCACAGCCTGGGTAAGCAACCAACCATCCGCAAACACCCCTGCAATTACTTCCTACTACACGGCAACCATATACTCACCTACTAGAAGCATAACATCAATGTAGACCGAAAATATGCAGTTTTCAGCTCACATCAAAGTCCTGCATCTTTGAATTGTACAACTTGCTACTTTGGTGCAAACAAGATAAAAAGGAGCCACACCTGTCCACTGAGGTGACTGCTTAAAATTCAGCAAGTTTGCTAGTCAGGACGACGATATGTGACAGTTCTTGGGATTGGTTAGAAAAAGTGCTTATATAGAGCACTAGTTTCACTTATTGTGGTAGGTTTTAATGTGACTACAGCACCAGATGAGAAGAAATTCAAGATAATATGTTTGATCCTGTCCTCCAATATTGATCACTCATCAATGATCGTCAGAAGTTGTAGCTGATCTATGTCTTAGTAATAGATGTTGCCATTTGAATTGTAGTAGTTGTTATATGGTTGGTATGGGCTCCAGTGGGATGCACCGCGACCTGCTCCATAGGAATCGGGGCCATACATGAGCTTCCTCGGACTATATCTCCAAGAAGGAGCTGCAGCAGCATGTCGGGTGTTGTTATAATAGTGCATGTCGTATAAGCTGCCGAAGCTGGAACGTCGAAACGCATTGCGAAGAATTCGTGGCCAGAAGCTGTTGTGGTGGTGGTGCCCAGGGTAATGGTTTTTGGCGTGCCTCACAGCTTGAAGCACCACTTCAGGATTCGCACTGCCGAAGACTATCAGCTTTTCGTGATATCGGTCGGACATCACACTGTCCACACCTGCAGAATGCAGCAAAGAAAATGATCAGGAACTCATATAATTCTTAACTCTTGAGCACACACCCCTAAAGCTCAAATCTTTTCACTAATTTTCAACATGATCACAATTGATTCAAGCTCTGTATACTTTCATGAGTTTTCATCGGAAGATCATAGTACTTATATTGCAGCTTGACTGCCTGAGCGTTTCAGCAGCTTTAAGTGAGACGCATGATTTGTTTTTCAAGCTGCACATATCACAATGGGCTGATCCTGGGCCGCTTGCACGTGATTGCAACAAGAGTACAGTTGCAAAAATGCATAGATGTCCAGCTGGTTGATTTTCTCAAGCAAGAATTTTTCTTAGGATTCCCTGTGGGGTCATCAAGAAGAACTCGCATTTCCCCTATGCAAAACATGAAATAGTTTGTTTGAAAATGGGAAAATTATACATGATCCGCCCTCTGTTTTACAATGGGAAAACTAGAAAAAAACATTGAAATATCGGTCCCAGGATTTCCCTTGCAGAGATTTCCGTGTGTTTTTGTTTAAATTCAACTGTAATTCGTCAGAGGTTTTTTTCACTCTTTTCCCTACAGGGGATGCCAAAAAAGTTTCTTGTGATATTCGACTTGGAGCTAGTTGGAGTTCCGACGTTCAGCAAGCTTACCAGGCAAATGTCTAATAAAGTTCCATAATCTGCCCTCGCATTCCTTGCAGCACCTGATTTCAATTACCTGCACACGATCGATAGAACCGAAGGTCAAATTGCAAGGTGTTTCCAAAAACAATTCTAAGTCGTCGTTTCAAAATATTGACGAAGTCCTCGTGTTGGCAATGGCCGGGATTAAATTTCTATAATATTCAGCTGCACTCCAAGTTCATGATCAGCAACTGATCTTCGAGGTCAGACCATATCTATTTGCTCTCTTGAAAAACCACAAATATTGCATGATCAAGACTGCCCAAATGAACTAGATCAAGTACTGAAGACCATGAAAAGCCATACATACTCACTGGACTCATGTAACGAGTCTGCTGCATAGGGTAGGCGCCCGCGTAGTACTGGGGGTCGACAGATTGATACGCGTACTGGTCGTCAGCTGGGTACCTAGTACCGTCCATGTAAAACCAATTGGGCTCCTTGTGATAGACGTTAGAACCATAGTACAGCTGCACATTTAACAAGCACACACAAGTGATCTGAGTTCTAGAATCTGTACAACGATCACACTACTCTCATGATACCATTCCAAACACCCCTGAAGCAGATCCACCAACTCTCAAAACATGACAACGAGGTGGATGCTCCATGGGGTGATCGTTTATATGTGAGAAGAAACCAACCTCTAGTGCGCAGTAATATATACAAGTCCATATTCATGGCTCTACACTGCAGTGAAATTGACAAATCTGGAAATAATTATTCCCCGAAACTTTTCTGGCATTCCTTGTAGAGAAAATAGTGGAAACCTCTGACGAATCAAAAGTTGAATCAACAAAAAATAGCGAAAGTTCTGCAGGGGAATCGTGGGGACCAATATTTCAAAGTTTTATTCTAATTTTCCCATTGTGAAACAGAAGGATCATTGCATTTTCCCATTGTCAAACAAACCATTTCATGTTTGCATAGGGGAAATTCAAGTTCTTCTCGACAAATCTGGAAATTGTTCCGCTCAAGACGATGCAGCTCACACTGTGAATCAAGAAAACATGAAAATGCAAACCAGAAGATCCAGCTACCTAGCAAGCCAGTGTGCTTAAGTCTTGAGTGATCACACCTCTAGCATGCCGGAGCTGGTCATGATTGTTGCTGTAAGAACAGGTTCGAGACGTCTTCTTTGTTGTTATTGTTGTTGTTGGCAGGCCGCCTGAGTATGTTCCTAAGAACGAATTCAACAAAAAAAAAAACTCCGGACGAAACAAAATCGTCACTCGAGTCAACAGAAATTTTTCTTTTGGCTTAAAACACAAAAACCTCAAGCTTGAAGACGAATTAGGTCTGTTTCCTCGACTAATTATGACCAAAGAAGGTATAACAGTTTCGAGTGTAATGATTCATCATCATTCGCATCTTCAACCAAGAGTTAATGCTGTCACCGGTGAGGGAAAACCTCATACCGCAAGCAAATAAAAGCCAAGCTTGTCCGCTGCGAAAACGGGAACTTTTGTCGAGGGAGCGAAGTGTTGTCGTTATATACTTTTTGGCTAGATAAGATTTTACTGGGTGGCCCACCCAGTAAGATGGAACCTCCAATTTGGTGGATCAGTGGTTTATTTTTTCAATTTTGGGATGTATCTGAAGTTGTTATCATCAGAGTTCTTATTTTTGGCGAATTATCACCAAAATTCCCCATTGGTCAACGGCTGGCCACACGAACGAACGAAAAGAAAACTTGAAAAAAATGGTCTTTTCACCATAAAACTTACACATCATTATAAACGATGACAAATAGTTGCCCTAACCCTTGCAGCCTTTGTACAAACTTCTATTCCATAAGCATTGAAGATGCCAAAAGGACCCCATTACATAACCTACTACAACTACTACATCTCTAAAGCCTAATCGTTATAATGTTCAACATGGGGAGAGCCATTGCCATCGTTGAACCTTTCGCACACTTGTAGGTTGCTAACCCCTCTCCTTAGAAATGAACATTGATTGCTTGCTCATTTTGTATGCTTCTTGCCCTAGATTTTGTAATTATTGTGCTTGTGCTTTTAATGTTCATTGTTTAAGTCATGAAGTTGAGTTTGGTGACAAAGAAAAACTGTTGCAAGAAATGTTTAGGGTTTCTGGCTTTGATGAATTGTAGCTTGGGGTGGCTTGGGGTGAAAGCACAATAAAATATACACAAAAAATAATGTAATTAACAAAATACATGAGTTTTTAGATGAAAAGATTAATAAGTAAATGATTTTATGGGGATGATAATATTATTTTGAGATACATTATTTTTTAACTCTTGTTCGCATGAACTTCAAAAGTTAAATTGTTATAATCATGTGTTTTTAAACTCCTTGTAAATATTTGAATAGGGCCTAAAATTTGTGACAATTTGAAAAAAAGTTTATGTACTTAAAAATAAGTGAAATGTTTTTGCAAGTATTTAATTTTTTAAGGCACCTAAATATTGATGTGATGAACATTCTCATATTTTTTTTAGTTATTAGAATTTTTTTTCATAACTAAATTCATGCCCAACCCATAAAAAATGATGTAATTGTTAAGGATTTTTTGCGGTAATTTTTCAAGTCCAATTGAGATGACACAAATTTTTTTGAGAAGCTAGAAAGAAGCTAAAGATGCCCATGAAAAAAACTAAAAGTTCAATTTGTTTTGAAATGCTAAAGGAAAGTTAGAAGTTTAAAACATTTTTTTAATTATTATTTTCAAGTAGAAAACAAAGTAACAAATATGTAAAAAATATTTTGCTTGCACCCCTTGTTGATTTGAGCTACAATCACCAATGTTAATTTATAAGTCCAAATTTTAAATTAGCTTTACTTTTAACTCATGAATTTTTTGTAAGTTTGGATCGTGAAGTTGTAGGTCATAGGTGTGTGTATATAGTTTGTCCAAATTTTCTGATTCAAATGTCAAAGAACTTGAATTGACATCATATATCATGTATTTCTAATTTTCCAATACCAAAATCAAGTGTTGGAAAACTTGAATCAACAACACACAATAATGGACACTAGCACATTTTCTCTCCACTTAAACACATACAATGTTTAGATTTACAAATTGTTTTTAAAAACTGAAACCTATAAAATGTTTCGTTGCACTTTAAAAGCTTGAAAAGCCATTAACAATCTTCAATTCCCTAATCCTTACGAGTAACATAAAAAACTATTACAAAACGCAAAATCAAAATGCACATGTTACACAATATTAAAAGACTACATTTCATAGTGCAAAATGAAAAACCAAAGTGCAAAATGTAAACTCAGAAGTCTAGTTGAGGATTCTAATTTTGTGTTGTGCAACGTGCATTCTAATTTTGTGTTGTGTTTTAGTTTTTTATGTCCTTGTAGAAATTTGGCAAGCATAGACTACCAATGGTTTTTGTAGGTTTTAAAAATGCAAAAAAACAGTCCATAAGATTTAGTTTCAAGAAACAAATTTTTGTAGGTTTGGAATCTAGACTTAAGACTTTGTATGCAACTAGTGTGTGCATTTTGTAGATTGGACCAAAACACATTTTTCGCCTAGTATTCAAGTAAAACCTTTAACTCAGTGTATCTTACTTGAGTCAAGTGATTATTTTTGGATTTGTTGTGTTTTCTATGAATTTTGAGTTATAATTGAATATCAACATGGCTCCTTTGAAACCTCCAAGCAACTTCAAGTTTTAAATTGCTTATTTGATCAACAATGTAACCCTAACAATGTTGTTGAAAATATGAACCAAACTACTATGAGGGATGAAAGGAAGACTTTAGTCATAAATTAGGGAAATCCATCCCAAATTAATTTGATTTTTAAATTTTTAGAACCTAAAAGAACCCGAAAAGAAATTGAAATCGAGTTTAAGGGGAAAAAAAAAACTTATGAACTAAATCAAAATTTTCAAAAAGGTTATGACTAAAGAAAGACTCCTCATTCCCAAGTTTGATTTTCTTTGTAAACATGCTAGTAGGAAGAAAACTATTTCCCCATGCATGGTCCTCCTAGAGGCACATTCTACTATGCTAAGGATTGTTAACATGTTAAAAATGAAATGATTTATGTTTCTAGAAGTGAGGAAAGTGTGTTTGACATTAAGGGTTGAAAAAAGTCAGTCAATTTGCCACAATTTTCTACCTACTCCAAGAAGGAAAGCCCTAGATGCTTGAATATGAAAACATGAAAGGTTTGTTGTAATTCCTTCAAATGAAGAACTATCCACATAAACACTAGTGTGACAATATTGATTAGTCCATGGCTGAAATAATGCATGACATTTTCAAGGCAGCCATTATAGAAGCTATGAACGTAACAAATTATATTTTCATCTTTTTTGATGAAGCTACAAGTGTTGATAATCAAAGCTAATTGCTCAAACCCAATATTGCTACCCCAAGAGGATTAGTCATGATCAAACCTTAGTATGATAAGTCCTATCTTCTATGTCTTTGGATTTGTAAATGTCATTTTTCAAGTTACCAACACAAAAAAAATGTTACATACCATGGGTTCTCTTTACATTATGAATCCTATGAGTTGACTTTGGTGATTTCTAGCCTTTTCACAAATTATTGCACAAAAGTTGCTAATACATTTGAAATTGGCAAAAATTGCCATGGTCTAAGTTATTCATTTTATTGAGGATGACAGGTGTTTCAACAATTTGATTTCATCAAATCCAAACCCCGCAATTGATTGACAACACATTTAGACCTTTGTGGTTTGTATACATTTGCTCAACAATTTTACACACTAGAAGTTTTTATATCCACAAGCAATTATAGCTTGGAACTATATCTAAAACGCGTATAACTTTGAGACATAATTTTTGTTTGGGTAAACTAAGGTCTGATTTTTTACCTTAGGCCCTTAGTTTCCTAAGAATTTTGTTTCTTTGATGGTGGCTATAAGTTAATAACTACTAAGGTTTAACAAGTTTTTTTTTTTGTTGTGAATAGTATGTATATTTGTTGTGTTCTATTGTAAGCAACTTGTGTTGCAATGGGCAGTTTAGGGGTTCATTTTTTCCATAAGCAAGCTGTCAACAAAGAGGCATAGTTTGTGTATTTTGTTATTTGTTTTGTGCATTGTATGATATGTGTGTAGTTATATTATGTAAGAGAAGGCTTAATGTTGCAATGGGTAGTTTAAGGATTTAATTGTCTCACAAGTCATATTGCAAAAATCTCCTCCTAAAGAATTTATTCATTGCTAGCAGGATTTTTAGAACATTTAATAATCACCTAAATTTTTTAAGGTGGGCCAAACACGCATAGCCAAATTAAATTTCATTGCACATTTTAAATAGCCAAATATTTCATATTTATATATATATATAAATGTCTTGAAAGTAAAAAGCCAAGTTGCACACATTTCACCAAACTAGCCATTCATGTCATGGTAAATGCTTCTTCCTAGCCAAGATAGCTATTTTTGAAAATTGAAAAAAAAACCCTAGCTATCATCCATAAGACAATCTAGCCAAATTTGGCAATCACAAATATGAAAGTAAAAAATTGATGGAATATCCTTTTATGTTTTTGGCTAACTACTAGAAGAATCTGGCAATCTAATTTTTTAAAGATTTCTTTTGAAAGTTTGGCAACTAAAAAATTACATTTTTGCCATTTTGAAAAGTTCACCATTTGGCAAAAATTTGCCCCCCAAAAAAATCTTAACTTGGTTAATATGAATTAACCTTAGAGCAGTCCTCAGTGCATCTTTTTTGGGTTTAGGGTTTAGTGTTTCACCAAAACGTGAAAATAAAATAAAATAAAATAAAATTCTACCCGAATATTCTCAAATTTTCCAGAAAAAATTCATAGTAAAATATGTTGCATAGAGAACATAATAAGTGTTGTTGCGTCAAGGTCTAACTTCCCAAAAGAGATTTAGCATTAAATGGCCACAAGTTTTTTAAACCTGTTTATTAAATAGGTAGAGTGTTCTTTGCAAGGGGTATTAGCCCAGGCCACAAATTCTTTTGACATCTAGTTTTGTTTTAAATTGATGCCCTTTGAATTCTCCCCTTTTCTAATACCTTTGTACATTTCCCCAAATCAGCAGTGTGTTTATAAATAAAGTTGTGCAGGGTTTTGATAAACTTTGAATCCTATCCTGATGATTTGAGTCAACAAGACACTGCAAGTAATTTGATGCAACCCTGCAAAACTTTAATAGTAAACACACGGTAGATTTGAAAAATGTACAAAGGAATAAGAAAAAAGAGAAGGGAGAATTTACAGGACATCAAGCTAGATGTCAAAATTCCCAGTTGCTACCATAAAAATAGCAACAAGGAATCTCTCCATGGGTGGGTGTTGTGTGTACTTCAGCCTCTACAAATAAAGGTTCTTCTGGGAACCAATGAAGTGAGACCCACAAGGGATATTTTAGTCTGAGAAACTCTTTGGCTAATTTACCGACTAAAGTGATGACTGCGAGTGACTGATCAGTGACGATGCATTGTTTAGGCTCTAGAGTTAACTGCTACTATATTTGGTGCCTCACATGCAGTAGAAAATTGAGTGGAAATGATGAGTGACTCTGTAGATCGATCATCTGCTTGACTCCTTCTTAGTGAGTGGCTCTGTAGATTGATCATCTGCTTGACTCCTTCTTAGACTTTTTGGGCTGGCTGCCATGTGCTTGACTTGAGTGCTTTGAGATTAATGTAAGGTATATATTTCAAAATAGTATCTCCATCCATAGCTCGCTCAACATATTTTGAATGAAGTACGACATCCATATATTGCTTAGGATTATTACCGGTGCTGTGATTGTAAATGTATATATCATATATTCTTAATGACCATACCTTTTTGTAAATTTGTATTAATTAGTTGTGTGTGCATCTCAAAGCTCAACTTTATTTTTGCAATGGGCCATTTTGATTGGCCCTTCACAAAAAATATGATACTTTGACATTTTCTGAACATTAGCATTTTGTACCAATATACAACTATGGTGATCCTATTCCAAGGAATATCTTGAATGCTTCACCTCATTGTTTGAGTAAAAAAATTATTTTAAACTTTGTTTATCATCCTTTTTGGTCTCAATTTTTATAAGAGCTTAGATATTTATGTTGATTTATACTAATTAGTTTAATTTGTTGTGGTGCATCCCAAAGCACAAATGTTTGGATGGGGCTTTTTTTTCCTTTTTTTGCAATGGACCATTTGGTTTGCCCATCACCAAAAGCATTATGAAATCCCTCTCCCTCCCCAAATAGAAATCACATTTTTTACATTGTTTTACATAGCTGGGTAAAACCACGTAAATGTATTCCTTTTACACTTACATTGTTTTACATGACTATGTAAAACCATATAAATGTATTTGTTTTTACACTTACACAAAATGTAAGTCCTAAATCATTTACATGCACAACATTGATCACTACATGTCATTTTTTGGGCTGCCAAGGTATTATAGTAAACATATAAAGGATCCAATGCTTGTAAATTGCATTATAAAATAAAATGATTGAATTGGATCATTATAATGATTAATTGAGATGGTTGATTCTAAATAGTCTCTCACATTATTCTGTCTCATTTTCCATGGTTATGGGTGAGGATTGGGAGACACTTTTGTCACCAAAATAGGGATATGGGTGAAACCACTCTACCCGGAGTCCCTCATGTTGGAAAAGATATGATTGGAGGAATTGGGGCCAAAGTTATCCCCAACAAAACACATAAAATGAAAGGACAAAATAGTAGAGTCAGAAGCCACCCCTGAATCAAGCAGCGAAAGCCTTGATCCTAGGAATTCCCAGCCAATAAAGACATGAAGAACATTTCTAGAGTTGAATCTCCATAATCCTATAATTTTTAGGATTATAGGATTAGTGTAGAAAATATACACAATTATATGATGTCAAGGGAATGCCTAGGTATGAAATAGAAGACTATATGGCCAATCAGATTGTTAGATTTACAGCTTTGCATTGTTTTCGAGAGTTAACTTTAGTAAACATTATAATTGCATCATAGGCTTGTAACTAGATGCAAAGAAAACATTTGTGACCAATGAGATTGTTTGAATAGGCACCTTTAATTGTTTTGAAGGGTTAACTGAGTGCATTAATATTTACATGTTGCATGTTAATAACATGCAGATTATAAAGAGCTTTTAACAATAATGAGTGTAGTTTGTGCCATTGGCCCAAGTGTGAACACATTATTTATTGTTCACATTTTCGGAATTGAAAATTTCTAAATTCAGCGATGTGAACATATTAAGGGCTTCACTGATTTTTCCTTCCAAACCTAATTTTTGCAATTTATTTGAATTTTCAGCAACAAAATCCACTCAAAAGTCACAATATCTTCCACACCTTAGCTCTAAAAATTGTGAAATAAAATCTATTAAATCTGACTCCCTGAGGGCTTTCCAACAACACCAAGAGCTCCCCCAAATTCCAATACAGTTTTCAATTTCGATTTAACTTAGTTTTCATTGAGAAAATGGTTCAATAATCAACAACTTTCACACCGTAGCTCCAAATAGTCTCAAACCAAGTCTGTGCACCCTAACTCATTGAAAGCTTTCTGAAAATACCAATAGCACAGCATTAAGTGCCATGGTTTGGGAGATCTCAGCTTGACAAAACAAAACAAACTACCTTGCTTCATAGATAGATATGGAGTTTTTTTACACATCATTCTCTGATTTCACTCAAAGATTTCACTCAGGGTGCTCCTCATACAAATAGACACAGTTCTTGCATGTTACTTGTCCTATTTGTTCTTAAAAAATCTGGGTTCATTTAAAGAATTATTTACTGTTTCACTTGGCACCAGTCCAAGAAGGTCCTTAATATTCTACACACAATTTTCAGGCTGATTGGCCAATTGTTCCTAGATGTTCCTTTTTTGGCTTTCGAGTTTGCCATGTTTATGTCATCTTTTGTAGGCTTTAAAAAGGATAAGGATGGAGAGGGGATCCATGCCTAAAGACACCTAGCCATCTTGTACTGGGTCCATTGCCAAGAAATCATCATCCAATGTGAGTATACTTGACCATGCACAGCAGCATGGTTTTGACAGACCAGCATTAGACAGGTGCAACTATTCACTGGGCCCTGTAAACAACTCTCTTTTTATTTCTATGAGGATTTTGAGGGATCTCCGCTACTAGAAGGACCCTATTGCCTTATGCCAGGGGCCAGGGGGTCCTCCTAATTTTTATAAGTTCCTGTGTTCCCATGGACGAAAGAAAGAGAGAAGCCCTTTATATATAAGTGGAGGTCCCTGTGCTTGAGGGTTCTCCTGAGGTTTACGATCACCCTCAGGCTCACACCCTCAGGAGAGTTCACTTGTACCAGAACCTCCCCTACAATATAAATTACAGAACTAGCACCAATAAATTTTTTTAAATTCAATTATTTTTGAGTGTACTCAAGTATTGATAAATGTTTTAACAATGTCTGGTAACCAGATATGTTATGGTGAGTATTGAATCTTCTTTGAGTGCAAGATCTCAAATCCTTTTTTCCCCTTAACAACCATCTTCTTCCCTTTAAAGAAAGCCACAGTGTAATAAGAAAACAGTGAAACCAACCATTTCACAATTTGATGTTCTAATCAATGTTATGACAAAGGCCAAGTTTGGAATAACAGCAATAAGTAGGTCCACTTTCCGAGCACTTAAATTTGATTTTTTTATGTGACCCACCAAAATGCAAATGCTTATATTGTTTAAGTGGAATCCATTTTTCTTGCAACAAAAATATTATTTTATTGGGTATGGTATTGTGTTGTACGTGTAAATGGTTTGAAACTTAGACTCCTTGCAAGTGCAAAATTGTGTGAATTTATTTTATGTTGTGTTAAATAGTGTAAATGTAAAACAATGTAAAAAATGTGATTTTTATTTGGGAGGGAGGGATTTTATAATGTTTTTGTTGATAGGCCAACCAAATGGTCCATTGCAAAAAAATCATCAAAATATGCATCCACAACTAATTAATATGAATTTGTAAAAAGGTATGGTTATTAAGAGTATAGGGTAAATTGGCCCATCATTGATCATTTGCTTATGACCAAACATTTGGGCAGATCTTTTTCAATTCTTCTCCATTTTGAGTGATTTAAAATGTTATAGGAGTGCCTTCTCAAGCTCTACAAATCATCTTTGAAATGCAAAGCCAAAGGACCAGCCGAAAAAGAACAATAAACAAAATATGATTTTTCGAATTGCAAAACATGTTGGTTTTCATTTTTCTTCATTTTGAACCCTCTTGCTTTCAAACCTCATAATTTCTTTAAAATTTTATTCATTTAAAATAATTTAAAATGCTATAAGAACACCATTTCAAGTTTTACAAATCATCTTTGAATTCTAATAGCAATACATCAACATACAAGGAATATTTTGAGTGTTCAAGAATTGGCCTTTGTAGGGTTCAATGTTTTTTTTTTAAAAAAATTTTGACCCCTTATATTTTGGGGGGCCATAACTTTTTCAATTCTATTCCTTTTTTTTTTGACAATTTTTTGTGCATCAAATGCACTAATAAAAAGGGTTTAAGTTTTGTTTGGACGCCAAAAATAACGAAACCCTCCCCTTGAATTTGACCTGCCTTAAACTCTTAAATGTTCAACCATCAACTGATTTACCTTACAATAAATGTCGCAACCTCACTTTGGGGCTAAGTGTGAAAATGCAACTCACATTCCCAAAAGTGAGAAAATGGAATCCTCTGGGACTCCCGAAAATTCAAAGCTCGATTTCAAAGGTCAAAACACCTTGCATTGAGGTGTTCTTTACATCAATGGAAAGGTCTTGAAGTGTAGATGCCCAAAATGGCCTCGCATGTGCCATTTGGACATCTGCAGCCCAAGTTACGGGCAAAAGAAAGGTCGGGAGTCAAACTGTCAGTTTGACTCCCGACCACTAAAAGTCAGGAATCGACCTCTTCCCGACGTCACCTGAAGGAGTGCGACATGGCGTTAGAAAGCTCTCAAAGAGAGTTACAACTTTGATTCAGACCTCGTCCCAATCCGAGTTTGGGGTGAGGAGTTATGAGCGTCCAAAGTCCCGACACCCCAACCCGGGACAGTTTCGGGACTCCAACTTGGGAGTCCCGGGAAAAAGAGCCATTCGGATGTAGCCTCTGTGGTGAGACGCAGAGAATACTATATGGGGGAAGGTGGTGGCTTCCCCCGAGTCTAGGCCGTGATGAATCTTGTGTGTCAAAGTGCCCGTGACTTGTCCCAACACCCAAAGGTGTTTCCAAATGCTAACTAACCCTTTGTGGTTGGTTTTTGGATGCAGATTCAAGCTTGATAATCTAGTCCCTCTTCCTAGTCTAATCCCGGGACTTCTAGCACACCTTTCTACCCCCTTTTAGTGCTGGAAGTCGGGAATGACCCCCAAGTCCCAACTTTCTGCAACTCTACATAGTTGGACCCTCAAGTGGGTTCAACAAAGGACTTAGGAACACATCAATAAAGGTTCCATCAAATAAAGAAAACATAGCACTATGAGTTCGGTCATAAATAGGATGAGATTGTTTTTCAAACATCTAAAAAAAAACATTAATATTAAAGAAGGGTGAAATTCAAAACCCATCATTTTTTTTTGTGATAAACTAAGTTTCATCATGTTTTTCCTTTTTCATTAATGCCTCCATTTGGTGTTACATATATTTTCACTATTCTTATTTGTACATGTATTATAATTACTTTCAAACTTTGTGCATTAAAAGCTTAGTTTCAACATTTCATACCTACATTTTAAAAAGATTCCTTGCTTTAAAGATACACTAAAAGAAAGGTGAAAGGAGGTTAAAAAACAAAATGATTTTACAAATAACATTATTATATATACATTTAAACACTTCAAAACATTTACACAAGGTCATGTAATTGTGTATATATATATATATACAATAACATTATAAATGTAAATGATTTACATTGACACAAGAATTACATGCCATATATACAACTATTGACATTTATAAACACAACATTGGTATAATTCAAGGTTCATATTCATTGTTATAGAGACTAGTCCATGTTGATTGTCTAATGCATTGTCCCAAAACAAAACAAGAAATGAGATGAAACTACAAATTGAACCTTTTTCATTCCCCCTTGAATGTTCACACCTTGCCAAAACAAAATTGCTAATTTGTTAAAAGTTAAAACATTACAATATTAAAAAAAAATTGAAAATATGTATAGACCTCAAAATGATAGAGGACGAGAGTAAGATTATTTGATTTTTGAACCAACATATGATAATCAATACAAAAACCCACCGCTTAATATGTTTGTCAATTGTCGTGTAAAACATTTAGCACACCTTTCATTGTGTTATTTCAATAATTTAGTTTTTAGGAGCCAGTTCATGGTCAATTATTTAAGTATTCACACTCTTTAATTGCATCTTCAGATTTTGTCTTTCTTGCTGAAGGGTTTTTGTAATTTGTGTTTTATATGGGTTGTATGACTTATGCATGGGTGAACATTGTTGTCAAAAAAAATTATAGGTACACATTATAAACATCATCTACAATTATAATAAGAATAAATTGCAAGTGTTGAAAATTAATTGAGGCATCCATAATTCAAACCCAAGCAATAATGTCAGAAAACAACAAATCTAGAAATTTCCAAAAATTAAAACTCTCTTTTACATACACAATAGCTTTTTCTTTTGTTGTGCCTTGACTCTTCAACATGTTTGAAAATTTTGGGAACTTGCTAACAAAACACACAACTATTGAGATTTCTTACTCAAGGGGTAAATATGAATATATAACAATATCTGCAGCATTTTTAACAATCATGCCCTTGTTTTGCTTTTGTTTTTAACGTTGACCTCCACATTGTGGTGAGTTCTCAACTATTGGTATTTGTGAAACCTATGTCCTTCATAAGATGAAGAAATTTTTAAATAAGCTCTACACAAACCTTATGGATGTTGAAACCTATCAAATGGGAAGCACAATTAGGAAACATTGGAAAAGGTATCCTTCACCCAAATAACTTTTTTTGATTTAAAGGAAAATTTGGAGAGTCCACTCATGACTTGTTCCTAATAAATGTTCCACTTTCATTCACTTCATTAGAGATATAATTAATTTTTCATTAAAGCAAAACTTATGAAAAGAAATAAAAAATCGCTATATAAAAGCTTGAAGACCTATTTATTGAAATTCACATAATGACCTTTTATTTCAAGGTTGTTGTCAAGGTGACACCTTGTCATTTTCGGCTAAACAAAAACATAATTTGTCAATCATGTCCATCTTGTGATAGGTCCATTATCACCATTATCATCATTATGTAAATGTATTCTATTTACTTTAGAATCCCCCTATCACCACGATTGGAGAGGTGGTGTTCCACACTTGCAGCTGTCCACATAACAAACAAACAAACAGTGAGAAAGAATTAGGCAGCAGCTGGGACTCATCACCTCTGCAGATCCAACTGCCAATCATTCAGCATGATCATTTGGAACATGCTTCTTCTCAGTGCCACTCACTTCATCATGATGAGCATGATTGCCATTGCCCTCCAGCCTGTCAGTATTGGGTCTAGTCTGGTTTTTGCCCATGAAAATGTCCAACTGTCTTTTTCCCTGGCTCAAAATTGGAAATCAGAGAGCTTGTGCATCCCTGAAAGGCAATTCTGCTGGTGAAGTATCCTGTCCAGTAGCAATGTGGTCTGTCTGCATACCTACATCATTAGCAGCTATGTGCTATTAGATTTTGAGAAACGGTACAGAAAGCAGGTTGCAGAAACACCCTTTAAATTCATAGCGCACATCTGGGAATTGTCCAACAGTAGTGAAACAAAAAGTCACAGAAAGTTGAGACTCAAAAGTGGAGACATTATTTACCTCAATAGTGAGGGAAATGCAAGGTATTTAACCCGAAGTTAAGTACAATTCTCACCAGGTTCACATAGTGAATGGGCTTATCCATTTGCTTCAACCAGATGTTGGCAATATATATGCAAAGTCGTCAAAAATGATCCACATAACATGGTTTGTCTGATACTTTTGCTCTGTGCACGTCCAAGCACTGTGATCAGTTCTTGTGCACCACACACGAATCAAAGCACCAATTCAGCAGTCAATTTTCTTCTTGTTAGTTTACCAGCCTGAACGTTTTCCTTCTAAAACCTTGCATCAAGAGTCTCTGCATGGCTAATCACAGCCAGAGCTTCAAGACCTTGCAAAGGACACCTGCCAAGCCCATCAGTATCCATTGCCACTCCTTCTGTGCACTGCTTCTACCTACTTATGAAGTCAGCTACGTTGAAAAGTCTGAAAAGTATGAAACTGGAGACCCAAAAGAATAGCTGCATGAATCACATAACACAAACAGAATATGACTTGCTGTAGCATTACAAACCTGGTTTTGAGCATACTTGGTAAAGAGATCAACTCAGTCAGATTGTAGTCATTGAGATATGCTTTATCCTGCAGATTGTACCCAACAGTGATAGAAACCCCATTATATATGAGATTGCAGAGAAAACCACCCCATGGTAACACTTTAATGGTGACTGTTGTGTCAGTTTCAGCCAAAGAAAAACAAAAGCATTTAGGTGATCACCTGGATAGGATAAATTTTGGAGCTAATGTCAAAGCTGAAACCTGAATGTAGCTGGCTGATAATGGTGCCACAGAATCTCAGTAAAGATCTGCCCCAAAGGTCAACAGCTTGCACTTGGTTTTACACTCAAAATACTAAGCCAACATCAACTGAGATCACTAATGTGCAATTCCAAACTTGGATGCAAAATTACCAGTGATCCACTGTAGTCATCCCAATACAATCAAGAGCTTGCAATTGGGTGCAAAAAAAGAGTATCCACTGTTGCTATTAAAGCTATTGCTGCATGGAAGGAGAAAATTAAACCAAACAAAACCTCATCCCTGAAATGGTTCGTTAGTGATGCAATGCAATAAGAGGTACTTCCTACCTCTGCAGATGACCCTGGCGACTTGGGGCCCTGCCATATCATATCTCCATGGTCTGATCTTTGTGGCATTGTAACAGATCTTGATAATCAGCTCTTGCATAGTTGAATGCACTGAAACCCATCTGCAGCACAAGCACCAATTGGATACTAATTGAACTGATGTGGCAATTGAACTCACTCCATGCGAACAGCTTTATCCCACCTCATATGGGAGCGAGTGCAAAGCATGACACCAACATAGAAAGCTCAAAAGATTTATTAAAAGAGACATGGCCCACTGCATCATATATTAATACAGAGAAGAGCTCACATCTTTCAACCCAAGGGAAATACCTGATTCCTCTTATAAAATTTGGACCATGCAGAGTGGTGGCTTTGCAGCTCAGAACAATATTCAAAACAAAAAGCTTCAAAGACAAAATTGCACAAAATTGATGCAAAAAAGTTTTGACTTTGGCAGTGAGGAGGTACACCAAGGAGCCACACTTCAACTGCAAAAGATAAAGAAGATACTCACAATGCATACCATTGAGTGTGGTAGGGTTCATTTTACATGCTTTTGACACTGGCAAATGCAGAGAAGCCCCTTTGGCAACAGACTTCAGAATCATCATACCTCCAGGCTATTGCTGGTACTAAATCCAAATGCACTACCTGCAAGATACCTACAAGAAAACATGAAAGACAAAAAGCCCTAGAATATCTTCTTCAGAAACCTGCCAAGAGTTCGTCCTTTTGGCCTCCACCACTCCGTCACATCTGCATACTTATCAACACTATACTCCCACAGTTCTGTGCACTTTATTACCAAAGCTTCCTTAGAATCAGTTGCAGCCTGGCCACTCTTTAGGTAAAGCACTCCAGCAGATCTCCTGGAAATTGCAGCATTTTTCAATTCCTGGAGCTTTGAGTCTATAAACAACCTTGTCCTTTCTGGGAGCTTCCCTGATTGGGCATCTCTATAAAGCTCTGAGCTTATCAACCTTAGCAACTCCCTAGAATGTGCCGTCTTCTCCTTCAGGATGTGCATTGCATGCACTGCTTGACAGCACTGCCAAATCACAAAACCTGTTCCCAGAGGCCCCAGTATCCATAGTGGTGCAAGATCTTGTGACACTGCTGGTCCAAAACTGATCATCACCAACACGTAGAAAGGGATGCTGCACAAACCCAGAAATGTCCCAGATACCACTTCAGCATATATTCTTAAGTACTGAGAAATTCTCCAAATTTACAAACCAGAAAAAACAAAACAAACAAAACATAACACTGAGGAGTGGCTTGGACAACAGCAACAGTCACAAGCATGCTTAAAGATCTTCAACAGCAACATGCCTGGTAGTTATCAGCTACCATAACATGATCCCCACTGACTTCATCAGCTCCCAGGAGCCCAGGGGCTAAGATCATAAATCACCAACATACTGAGCTTCTGACACAAGGAGACAAGCACTAACAGGAAGACTCGGCCATGAAGACGGGCTAGTTCAGAAAAACCTAAAATTGGATGGAGAAGACCAAGGATACCACAAAGACAAACAAAAAAGAAAAGTAAATGGAGAAATCCCTAAGAGGGAAAGAGGCAGAGAAAAGAGAGAAATCAAGATAATGAATTTTCAGATCATGATCTTATGAGGACAAAGTCAACTTGTAAAAGATCCTCACTCAGGATTAAGAAGCCCATGAAATACACAATTTGAAGATTCCAAAGGCAGAAACACCACTTCAGTTCAAAAGTTCCTGTTGAGTTTCTGATACTAATTAGCTATGTCTCATGTTGATGGCCATATATAGGAGGCAAAGATTCTTACAAGATGACAATGGGCCACTTGATCCAGAGATCTGAATTTCGCCACAATCTGGCACCCTGCATGCTCAAAGGGGATGACCTAAAATCTGTTACCAACTGCCTTGCATCAAGGTCTTGGATTCTGTGTTTTGCATCCTGAAATCCCTGTTTTGCAGTCTGAAGAATTCCGTGCTGACGGAGATCTGCTATACCCTCTTGCAGGCCTTGCCAGGTGACGGTCAGCAACTGCTTCCTCCCCTCCACCCAGTTTCCTTGTTGCCAATCTGATGAAGATAAGAAGTCAATGACCGCCCCAAATGGAAGTGCAGAGAGCCTTTTGGATTGCACTGCCAGCTTCCTGGTCAAAGGACTTGAAAACTTTCCACTGCTGCTACTACACACCACAAACATACATAAATCACTCTCACCCTTGCAATTCCTGGATGTAATTTGAGATAGCCAAGATGATTTCAAGGCCCAGATGGAGTCACAATGACTATGCTCCCCAACTCTGGATGCAATATTAGGTCACCCAATTAAACAAAAGTTTGATGCCATACAGTTAGGAGACACAGGGATTCTGAGTGGTATGACATGATGTAGCAGTCAGTCTCTAGAAAGAGTCTTTAGACAGGGACTGACCAGCAAAGGTATTGAATATTGGAAGTACGCCTCCCTGGTCTGAAGCTAGCTCCCTCGTAGGTGGTACAACAGCAGATGGCACGCCGTGGGCTCTTCGCCAGCCTTCCTGTAACAGTCACAGGTTGCAAGCTGCTGCATGCTGCCGCCTGCTGCAGTAGCTAGGGTCACTAGTCATTAGCACCCGGAATGAAAACAAGCGAACGCATGAAAACATCCAACAACAACAAAAGAAGAAGAAGAAGAAGAAGAAGACACAAGCAAAAAAAATCAACACAATTCTTACACCATCCTCACACTGGAAAAATAAAATCCTACCTCATAGAAAAAGTAGTTGACAACAGGATCTGGATATTTTAGAGCACAAGAGAGTTACCATGATGATGCTTGCTGCAGGAAAGTGTGGTTATAGCTCTTGCTTTCTGGCTTGCTTGCTCTCTCTCTCTCTCTCTCTTCGCACAATTCGTTGCTTCCTTCTGAATTGAAGGATTTTGCTGTTGTGAAAAGGTCTGACCTAAATTGAACCCTAAATTGCAGTAGTGGATTTTGCTCTTGCGAATAAGTGCTCTGTCTCCACCAACAACAAAAAAACTACTTACACATCGCCGCTTAATGAAAGGTAGCGAGCATCCAGGAGGTACCAATTGTGGTTCACAGCAGGTAGTAGATTACCAGATGGTTTTTGCATTTAGGGTTTTGAGAACACACAGGAATGCACCAGGAGCGGTTCAGCAAAATCCAGCACCTATCATGGTCCTTCTCTTTTGTCTCCCCATTTTCTTCTTCTTCTTCTTCTTCTATTCTGGGGGTGTTCAATAAAAATGCTGATTTAATAAAGAAGATCATGTTTGCCTTGACCTCGATCAGGATCGGGGCGACCAATGTGCAAACCTTGGATGTTTGCCCAACGTTTTGAGCAGATTACTATTACATATGTATCTACACTCACTGTCAGGAACTGATGCAGTTGGTGTAATGGCGGCTACTCACTGTCGTTCATGATGAAGGAGAGGGTCTGATACTTTGTGAGTGACGCTCCCAAGGTTTTGACTGCACTCATTCTTGCTGTGCATGTTGGGATTTGGCCTGAAACTAACACATTACATGATGAAGGTTATCTTTTTGAATTTTCTCTCTGTAGTCACATTAGTATATGATGTTTACTGTGATTAGATTCATTCCAAATTGTTTCACATGTTCTAACGACATATTGAGAACATTGTTGTGTAAACAGATTTAAAACCTTGCATTAGTATAGATTTTGATCTTAAAACATGAAAAACCAGGCATTGTTGCAGGAGGTGTTATTGTAACTGCACCCTATTAGTGTATATTACTATAGGTTCCTCTTTTTGGCAAATGATTTTGGTGTCATGTAGTTGAATTTTTTGTGTGTGATGTGGGCAACAGACCAAGACCACAGGGTGGGGTGGGAGAACTCTCAGTTTGTCAAAGAAGCAATGACTTCAATGCTGTTTTCTCCATTGTGTACAGTTCCTGGTTACAGAACAAAATGTCTCCTTATTTCAAAGCCAAATAATTGTATGTATCTGGTTCATTCTCATTTTTTTGTTGGGCTTTTCCTTTTCAGACCTTTCTCCCTTTCTCTGTTTCTCTTGTTTCTTAAGGCCTGTTGTTATTCTTCTTCTTGAGCTAGCCAGCACCATGGCTGAGTTTTCCTATTGCTGCTGCTCTTGGGACAGAAGCTCAGTCCATTTGTTAATGTCTGACATTAACCTGGACTCATCACAAGGAACTGATAAAGTTAGTCAGGATGTTATGGTAGGTGGTTGATGCCATACTTGTTGTGGATGACCAGCGCTTTCGTTCAAGCTGCTCAATATTCTGTATTGTGGTTTGGTTTTTCTTTTCTTGAGGGGCAGTTCCCAATTTTTCATGGTGATTGTTGGTTTCTGGTTTTTTGGTCAGTTGTGAGATATTCAGTTCCTTGAATATTGAGAAATTCTCAGTACTTATGAAAATACACATATGTTCTCCCATTATCTTGATGTTAGGACATGATGACAGGCATGCATGACTTGTATACATTGCCTATTCACTTCTCTACACTTAATGAAGATACTCAGTAAGAAACATCACCTGACTATTGAGTGCCTCATCCTGGATTGTCTTTTCAGAATAGATTTCTCTCTTCCACCTCCAAGCCTAGAAAAGTAGGGGAAAATGGAAGCTTGGAGAGCTTAGAACAGAAGAAGTCAAGCAACAGAGAAAACCAAAGTCCAGTCCAGTCAGTGCAGCTCCAAAGTCCTGAACCTTCCATGTCAAATAATCAGTTTGTACATCCTTGATCCAATTGGTAATGTGCTACAAATGCTTTAGGGAATGTCACTCCTATACATGAATGAGAGACTAGCTGTTTTTTCTGAATTTATCCACTATCACTCTACTTTGCTACAATGTAGTGCAGCTTGTACATATCTCACACCTTCAGAAAACATGTGGGTGAGGGTGACTCCATGAGGCTCGGCAGATATCATACATGCTAAATGTAATGGTTCAACATGATATTGAAGATATGATTTTATTATGTGATGGTTTGAGATGATATTATGAACATGAATTTTGCAACAAATTTGCTTTCTGTACTGACTCAATGTGTTTCTAAACAGTTTGGGTTTGTGGTCCCATTGTGGTCAACAGTCTAAGATTATGCTTGTACATATTGATGGCTTTGGGACCTAAATTATGTTCCAATATTAGATTGATACTGGTTGTTAGAGGCTCTGTTTCCACTGTCATACTGGTACCTGGGGTGAAGTTTCCTAGTGCCAATGGACTCAACTCCATGTTCCAGCCTGGTGTGAGGTCATTGGACAGATTAACTCCATGTTCCAGCCCAGTGTGAGTCATCATTGGGCAGATGCAGACCAGAGTTAAGACCACGTCTTCAATGTGTGCCTAGATTCTTTTCTTACCACATGCAATGGATTGGAACCAGTGAAAACCATCAACTGCATCCTTGGGGTAACTCAATGTACAACCTCAAAGTTCAAAATCCTCCTGTTTGTAGCTAAAACTTGCATTTTGTGCAACACATGGACACTATAGCTCTATCACAGGAATCATGGTGAGCAGTGCTGTTGAAATAAGGATACTCTACTTTGTCTAAGTATTACTTTGAGAATTTGCAAGGCTAGGGGTGCAGGGGAAGTAGGGGGGCATGATTGGCTTTCGTTCAAATGCTAAAAGAGTCTCTGTAAAAGAGATGCAGTAGTCCGGTTCATGAGAAAGACAGTGCAAAACTTTTGTGCAAACATTTGGAACTCAACTCCAGATCACTTCCACATAGTCATGACTAAATCCTTTTCCCAAAAGCCTGAATCAGATGCTCAGACCCTGGCTAGAGCCATCGTCACTCATTGACACCTAGCAATGCTAGTATCACAGGACGGATTCATAGTCAAACACAAGGTAGATATATGTAAAACCAAGGTGCAGATCAAAGGAATACACATGGTCATAGCCTTAATTCAGAAAACAGTTGCAAGCACCCAAATCTTTCACCAAGTCACAAGAAACTTTCAAGCTCATTGTCTTGGGTGTGCACAGTTTACAATCTTGACTGCATGTTCACAGCCAAGTAGAGATTGTATAATCACTGGATTTGAACATTAAATATTTGTACACTTACTCACACGCCTGACAGTGTCTTATTTAGTGGTTTTACTTAAAGGCTGTTAGGATCTACAAATCAGCTTGCATTCCCATCCCTCCAGGCAAAACTGTTCAATCATTTGCTGAGGTCAGGAATCTGTGAACTCAATGCCAAGGACGAACAGTCCGAATAGCCGTTTACAAAAAAAAGAATGCAGTCAATGCTGATAAATCTTGCAAATGGATGCATTGAGTTACACTGCAAGTACCGGTTGTACGCCGTTCAGTATGATTCTCGGAAGTGATGAATCTCGTCGGTTGGTGCGGATTGTACAGTTCTTTGCTGGACGTATGGTGAGGCCCTATGGCACAACAACTTGGACGTGGGTGGGTGCGAATTCTTTCAATTGTGTGCTGGTTGGTTTGTATGAGGAGGTGTGCCAGTCCAGAACTCGGATTTCCTCTTCACTTGCTTTGCCTTCTTCAATGCACGTAAAGGGTCGACGTTTCCGATGACAGTCACCTTGAGATTGTACTGGTCGCACATCACGGCACTGACGCCCTTCACCTCCAGCAGTAACTCCCTCACTTTCTGCTCGCATTTGGTACAACAAATGGGTACCATCAACTCCAAGACCGGCACCACATTTCCATGAGCGACCAGCTGCTGGTGACCAGTTTCATTGTTGTAGTATCTACTATTTGGGGTGTGCCTCGAGTGATCGACAATGTAGCTAGGCTCACTCGCACCGTAGAAGCATTCAGTCATCGACATTGCCATCGAGGTCACACAATATTCGGACACACAAATTCACTCAACTATAGAATAAAACTACTAGTGTCCCAATCTCGTTTTCGCACTCGACACCAAAACTCTCCCTTGTTCAAAAATTCACGAACTACTTCTTCACAGGAAATTTCTTCCCAATACTACGGACCCTATGAGTGAGCTTGACCACATCGCCGCTTATAACGTTAATCACTCAGACTTAGGGATACTCCAAATTCTTTAGCACTCTTGGCAGTGGACATCGAGGGACAAGAAGATTGCGGATGCACATCATGGGAATTAAGGTGGTTATATGGGCGATTGTTCTGTGTGTTGGAGAAGGGGCCGGTGTGGGGCTGGAGGTGTCGGGGGTCGCGTGTGCGAGAAGCTTGTGCAAGAGTGTTTAGCAGAAGTTACACGGAATGGTGCCAGTAGCCTTGAAGACCGAGCCTGTACAGAAGCCGACTCCCGAGAAGATTCTCTTCTTCTGCGGCGGAGGAAACGAGGACACGGGTTTCTTCCACCCCGTGATCGGTCGGCTCCATCTCAATGAACCTCCCACACAGAGGTCGTTACCTTGTTACCTCTCCCTCTCTCTCCCTCTCTCTCCCTCTCTCTCTCTCACTCACACACACACACACACATGCTCTGCTCTAATGTGGTAGTGACAAAGGTAAGTTAACCAGACTGTGTTCATGTTCACAAATCACCTTTACGTGTTTCCACCTTATAATTGATTGCTGTGCCACTGCCGGCAATGTGGCATGGCCCTGAGACATCACCCCCATTCTCTCTTATTCGAAGTTAGAAAAAAGGTAATTATTTCTGGATTACTTTGTCAGACAAAATTGCCAGCTCTTTCTCTTCTCCTGAGTCCTGCTGCAATTTGATTTTGTAACGTGTTACCTACTCTCTGTTTCTACTTTAAAATATGTAATTTGGTTCTGTAACTTGCTGGTGTGTAGTTTGCCTGGTCCTTTTCCACATGTGGCAGCAATGATGATCTTTGGTTTTCTTTTTTTTCTTTTGAAGCACAACAGCAGACTTGACCTGCCAAATCGTTGGCACCCCCAAGTCAAGCTCATTGGCAGAGGGCCTGCAGGAGTTCAACCTACACTGCACGGGGTTTGAACCCAGGACCTTTTTTGAGTTCCAGGGTCCCAGAATGGGCTACACCAGTGAGCCATAGCCCCTCGGCAATGATCTTTGTTTTGAGTATACATGTGGATGACAGAGATCCTAGGTCATAGGCGGTCCTACCCACTGCATCCTTTCGCCCCTATCCATCAGTTTTCTGCTTGGCATATGTGTCTCCAATGGAATTGTAGGCTCCGGTGGCCTTCCCAACCCATTATAGGATTCTGAAAACTCCCTCCCTCAACAACACCTCCTCACACCACCTAGAAAATGAAAAAAAGGTGATGGTAAAATGCAAAAAAAATGAAGACATTTCAAGTGTTTCAATTAGAATTTTTTTTAGAAATAAAAATCAACGTGTTAAGTTCCAGTAGGTAACTAATAATATAAAAGCACACTTTTTAATTCTACTTTCATATCTTGGTTATAGCCAAATTTGGCTAAATCTTCCAGTGTATGATTGTCAATTAGGCTACATCATAAATTTGAAAACAGAAACACTGCCTCACCCGCCTTAAAAATTTGAAACTCGACAGTAGGGTACACAAGGGTGACTTCCCAAAAACATGGGCTATTGAGTGGCCATGTTAAGACCTTTGTTGCTCAACGATCTGCTTTCCTCATTTTGCGGCATGTGGTTTTGTTTTAAAGGGGGCGGCGGCCAGTGGGAAACAAGGGAGGGGGAATTGGAGTGACTTTGCTAAACGTGTAGTTGTGCAAAAAACGAAAAACACTTAATGATTGGTGCGTATACATGAATGGAGCTTTGTTATTTGGCAATCTTTTTGAAATGTGTGGAACATGTTTTCCAATATAAAATCATGAAATGCACCAACAAGGAATGAACCTGGAGATAACTAGTGTCGTGAGGGTATCTGATTTGCAGTGTTAATTCCAGGGGTTCAAGTTCTTGTGACCTTGACCCTTTCTTTAGAACTAGCACAAGGATTTCAAACTACAATTGTGAAAAAAAACATTGTTAAACTTAGGTTCAAGTTTTTTAGTAAGCGATTTTGAAGTTTTGTAAAGTTGACAAGTAGATTGAAATTTATAATTAAATTTTTATTTTAATTAGTTGTAAAACTCTATATTTATAGAGTCTTTAGCATTGGAAATGTGTAGTGTGCCTAGAATTGAACCAAACCAAGCCCAAAGGTTCTTGAATTTGAAAAAATGTGCCAAAACCAAAGCTAAAGGGTTTAAAAATTGGAAAACCAACACAACACTTAAAATAACCAAGTAGTTCAATTAGGAATTGTTTTTGAAAAATATAAAAGTTTATGTTATGTATTGGGTTCTTGGAAGTATTTATATTCCATCTTTCGACATTTCTTTATAATTCTTAGTTTAATTTTTTTATCTTGACAATTTATCTTGTTATTGGTGAAGCCTCTCTTTTGTAAGGTTCTCTACATTAATGAGATGAAAGGTTTTTCCTAATGTTATTAGGAAAATTCCAGATATGAACCTAGTTATGTATTAAGGTATAAAGGAAGCTACCAATAGGTTAGCAGTTTTTTTTTTTAAAGTTGAAAACCCTGTTGTCAATTCCAATCAAAAGTGTCAAATAGGTTAACCCAAACAATGAAAGATTTAGAGTTTTGCAAAACCTATGTGATAACAATGCCCAATGTTATGCCTTGAACTCAAATATGCTCAAGAAGAACCCAGTATTAGGTTAGTGTTAGAGATTTATGAACACCTTCTTTAGAAATGGTGGCACAAATTTGAGAACATTTTTTTATGCAAAAGGGGCAATTTGACATTTTAAAGTCATTCTTGTAATTTTCATGTGTTGTCACCTAGAAGAGCTCCACATGAAGAAAAGATATTTCTTCCTTTTTCCATTCATTTCTTTTTATGTTTATGTTTTGTGTTTTTTGTGTTTATTCATTTTCATTTTTTTTAAACCTTATATTCCTTTGTGTTTTGTGTAATTGCTCTTCATGTTTACTAGTTTACTCTCTAGATGTGGATGAACTTGAATTATTCAATTATTTTAAAGATGAATTTCACAATTTAAAGTTTGTTAATCTACTTGTTGATTCTCTTAAAACGTCCAAATAGTTTCAAAAGAAGTCTTGAAGAGTGATTATTTGAAAAGGACACATTCTAAAAACAACATTTGATGCAATTTGTCACCAATCTTAACTTCTAGGTTTTGTTTCATTATGTAATAGAATCATAGGTTTTTTCATATTGAATGCCAATAATGCCATGGTTGACATGCAAGTGACACCACTCATGAAGTGGATCATGAGTCACTTTTTCTATAAAAAATCTTAAGTTTTCATAGTTCAACCAAGTTTCAAAAAGGTTTTATATCTTACAACCCTTCAGTTGATGATTACTAAAGGCTATATGCCATTGTCTATTATGGAGAGCCCCTAGTTGAAAAGAATGTTGTTGTGTCTTTATGGTCAAATTTAATTTCCTTCTCAAAAACTTGTTTGTATGAACATCTTTCTTCTCTATTACATAAAATTATGGAAAGGTACATTCAACCTGCCATTTCTTAGTGTGCAAAAAAAGAAAATGGTGTTGGATCTTTGTGGTCAAGACTAGTTTCCTTCTCAAAAATAATTTGTCTGGATGAACATCTTCCTATTCTATTACATAAAACTATGGAAATGTATGTGCTTGCTACCATTCCTTAGTGTGCAATTGGCACAACATTCAATTTGTCAATGTTGAAGTTAGGTTATGACATTCTTCCACTAGTTATCAATTTTATTAACCAAGCTTGGATTCCATGCCACATAACTATTGGATTGTTTGAAACACTCAATGTTTCTAATGTAGCTCTTATAGAAGAAATGAAGGTTTTGAATGCAACTTGACAAATAAGGTTATTGCGTATGTTAAGCATTAAGGAATCAATCTAAATTTTCTCACAATTGCATTCATAGTTATTGTGTAATGTGCTTCTACAATTATCCCAATTATTTAATTGTTTTTGTTTTGGTCATATTATGTCAAAAGCATGTCAATAAGCTATCATGAAGCTAAGGTTGATGTGGGCATGAAGGAAGTTAGCTTGACAGATGCCCAAATTGCTTTTCAAAAAACAATCACATGGATTATAAAATAATGGGAGAAGGTTTGCCATGAGGTTGGCATGTGGAAATTAAAGACCCCTATGAAAACATGTTTTGATTCCAAGGTCATCCTATTCCAAGAGACCTTGGAATAATATGCCCATGTACTCAACATTTGCTACACATCGCAAAGTTCATCTTTACAAGCTTGGGTTCTAATAATGGCCTTACATGGGCAATTGTTCATGTTGTAATTGAAACCTTAAACCTTGTTTTCCATCAATGTTTGTTGAATTAATGCAATGGTCACTAGTTGTTATTTGATGTATTTTTTGTTACTTTGGCAATTATGGGGACAATGAAGAAGAAGTATGTGTGCCAAGCTTTTGTTGCTCTTCCATTGCAGTGCGGGCAATTTGATCATGATATTGAGATTTTGTATGTCATAATTATGGTTGTACATAAGTTCTTAATGTGTTATGTCATTTTCTAGGTTTTACAAAAACCTTCATTTGGGATAAAACTCATAGCATGTTCGTTTTGATGTTTCATCCACACTTTAAAAACATGGATTACATTATGGATCATATTGGTAGAAATGTTGCAACCACATTAATGCAAGATCTAGTTTTGCTCCCCTTGATGAACATTATTCTATTTTTTTAAAATTTAAGCCAAATTACAATCCCAATTCCTATAACATTTGAAATACCTTCAACTAGGTTGTTTGGGTCAATGGCTTCATCACATTGAAAGACTTTTCAAGGTGAGTAGATGCAAGTTATGGTGGCTCACTTTTTGCGTCTTTTTGAATTTCTTGCAAAGTGTACTTTGTTCAAATGCCATAAATGCATTGTAAAATCATCAATTTGACAAAAATATTTATGAATTAAGATTTCCAGCTTGAATAGGAATCTTTATTGAGGGGTGAAATTCAATAAACATACACCAATCATATAGTAATGGACAATTAAAGTGAATGGATTATAGTCGAGTTCTACATTAACATTCAAATGTATTTTTATTATGATTTCATCTCAATTTTTTTTACAAGGACTCTATATATGATACATGATAGGGAAAAAAATATGGATTGAAAAGAATTACAACAAAAAAATAAACAAACTTGAATAACTATGGAGTTTTGAATGACCAAATTTGGACCTTATTTTCAAAAGTCACTATCTTGGTCATTTTTTGTTGGATTGATATTTTTTTCCCCCTTAACATCTATGTTAAATAATTGTTTAGATGGGCAACCTTTCTTATGGATTTTATTAATTGATTAATCATCACATAAGGCCCACTCAACATTGGTTTTTAATTATTTTTTCCATTCGAGTGTTAAAATATGGATCACTTTTGGGAATGGGATTCTTGCCACTTTTGAGACTCCCTAACTTGCATCTACCTAAACTATTTTTTTTCTATTTCATAGGTTCCATATAGATGGGTTTGATTCATTGAAATGTTGGTTTGGCGATTCCCAAATGTGGGTTTCTTGGCATGGCAAATTTTTGGCATCTTGGGTTCACAAATTGAAATTAAGTGGATTTTTTTGGTTGTAAGCATATTCACCAACCTACAATAGTGTCATCTTGGGGTTGTTATCTTAACAAGCTTATCATGATTTACACCAATTGCCTCAGTGTTACACAAAATAATTGTAACTTCATTGATGGAAACAAACTTGTTAAGTTTTTTCTGGTTAAAAAGACTTTGTGAAAAGAAAATGAGGATCTACTTGAGAAGGTAAGGTATTTTGAAAAAATTAAATATTTGGTTTGAAAATGTTAAAAGTTAAATGGGTTGCAAGTCTATTCAAATTTTGTACATGTACATTGATAATTGTAGCATTTTGGATCTTTACACTACTAACAATCTTGGGTTTGAGATGTTAATAGTTAAATGGATTACAAATCTATTCAAATTTGGTATTCAATTTCTTTTATATTTACATTGACAATTGCAACGTTTTGGATTCTCACACCATTTACAATGTTTATTGGATCAATTACTTGTTTGTGGAATGCTTGTTTTATTTCTTGTTGCTTATGGTTCTACACATCCTAGCATTGCATTCTTTTAATTGGACAAAAAAAAATGTGCACATTTTAACACCAAACACTTTAAATCCACTACTAGTATCAAGTTGTTAATTGTTTAGCTTAAATTTTAACATACCCATGTTCATATTGTTATTATTAAATTAATTGCAAACACTTATTAACATTAAACTAGTACAATAAAATCGGATTTTGAAATTTTTAAACCCTTGTCCAAAATGAAAAATAAAAAATGGTCCAAATTCTTTAAGGTGTACCAAAATCTTGTCACAACATCATGATTTTCTATCTTTTTTACCTATTATTTTTTTACCACATGAAGACACATTTATGGATGATTATGATGGAATGTAAAATTGTATTAGTCTAAAATATAGTCCTTCTAAAATGTTTAATAACTTTTGACTAATTATTTTTTATGGGGACCAAAATATAAAGTAAAAAAGGACTACAGTAAGGACTAAGCCCTTTTCGTCATGTGTGGTATGCCTTAAAGGATTTTCACCCAAAAGGATGATTGCAAGGTATGGTGGTTCACTTTTAGCGTCACAATGTAGGTTTTTGCAAAGTGTAATGCGTTTGCATGTTATTAACATGCCATCAAATCAACAATATGCCAAATTTATGATTAGATTTAGATTGTCAAGTTGAATAAAAGGACATTTGTATTAAAATTTAATAATATATATGCACCAAATATATAGTATTGAACTTTTGAAGGTGAAAACATGGATTAGCCTTTTATCTATGCCTAGAAATACATGCATTTTTGCGTATGGTTTTTGTTTAAGATATCTTATATTAGAGTTTTAATATATGATATATTAAAACAATAGGAACATAGATGTAAAATGTTTGTTAAAAAAACCTTAACCAAAAAAAAGTAGTGGACTTTTAAATAACCTAAACGGTAAACTTTTCCTTGGATGGTACCACTAGGAACCACCTTACCAAAATCATAAGACAGTTGGACCCAATTTAAGAAATAAAATTCCATCTACTTATACATTGGTTTATTTGATTAGACTAGGTGGGGTATGTGTTCCCCACCTATGCACACACTCATGAAAAGTAATGAACACCTAAAAACATATAATATGCATTAACATTTTGATTCCTAAACCATTCTTAACCCATTCTTGACCCAATTCTTGACTTTTTTCTTTAAAGTGTTCTTACATTTACACATTAGATATTTTTTCTTATTTATTTAATACATGCACAATGGAATGATCCAAACTAGTAATTAAAACAACAAATGGTGAAAATAGTTATCATTTGTGTTCTTGATCAATGGCCTTTTGGGGCTTCACGATCTTGATTTCAAAAATTCATAACTAAATCAAAATTGATTCAATCAATTATCTATAAAAGACAAGTAGGTTGGCATTTGAAGTATTCACAAAAATTAGCATCCAAGAAAAATTTCCAAAAAATAGATTCCTTTTGTGTTCCTAATCAAAAAAATCTTTCATGTGACATTCCTAATTATTTTCCTAATTAATTCATTTTCCACATCAAAACACATTTTTTTGTAAATTTAATTAAATTTTTGAATTCTACATGACTTGGGTAACCTTTTGATAAATAATTTGGAATGAAAAGCTTTCTTTATGTGAGACCTATGTTGTCCTAAAGTTGGATGGATCATAGAAATTTGGGGTGTGACATTCCTAGTGGTACCACCCAAGAATAAATTTGTTGTAAAATGAACCATATCTTCATAAGTCCATATCATAATCAATTTTTTTTCTTTTAACATGTATGTTAAAATATTATCAAAAATGGCTTATTTTCATAATGACTATTTAAATTCATTAACCACCATGTAATTCCCCATTTAACTAATGATATCATGATAGACTAGGGTGCAAATGAAATAACATGAGCTACACCGACCCCCTTGGGTGATTGTTTATGCATGGGGGTGTTTATTTGGAAATAATTTTGGAATATTTTGAATAGAAAACTTTAAAAAATCTTGAAAATTTTCATCACACTATTATGTTATGGTTTACATAAAGAATTGCTAAAAAAATTTCATTTTCAAAAACATTCAAGTCCATTTAGAAGTTCTTTTATTATATAAAAAACATTGGTTATAATGTTTTCAAAGTATTTTTCAATATTTATCATTCATTAAAGTGATTTTAAAAAATTTAAATATATATATATATCAATCTGTTGAAAATAACATTATATAAAAGCAATTCCATTTGAACTTCTTTATTTTTTTCCTAAAATGTTAAATACACAAAACTAAACATTGGTTACACTTATTATGCCACGTGTTCATGTGACTACACCCACTACGATTTTAACACTATCATAGGGACTTTGAGGGTATGGTGTATGCACCAAAAATGAATCACCCTAATTTGCAACCACCCAAAAACTTGCTACCAAAAACCTTGTAATATCTTTGAACATTGCTATTAAAACAACAATGGTTTTTTCCAATGTTTGCCAATTATTGAGTTTTGACCCAATTACCAAGCCAAGTATTAATAACCTATCATCCAATTACTGATTTTTTAAATAATTGGTTAATTGATAATTATTTAATATTGAATTCTCAAAATCTAATAACTTACCTAGATGACCCAATTATCATCCAAATAGGTTATTAATCTTTAAATACTAATACAATATACATATATAATAGAAGATTTCACTTTTTTTTTAAATTATTGTTTAAAAAAACCTATAACTGATGTATGACTAGCAAGTTAATTAATGGTTATTAACTAATCATTTGATAACCTACCTAGCACCCACATTATTTTTGATATTGATAACAGGTGTGGTGCCAAATAAGAATAATAATAGTAATAACTTACCAACAATTATCAAAAGATTGGCCAACATTAGTTTTTTTCATACCCAACAATCCAAATCCATCATGGCATTTTGCATCAACAAGTACTTGAATGAGATATTTTGGAATGAGCCTTGGCACCCTTAGCACAACTTTTGCACAAAAGTTGAATTACTTTTTTTTCTTGTGGTTTACATACTTCTTTATTTTAGTGTCAAAATTCCAACAAAACGTATTATGTATGTTTATGATATGTGTTTTAAGGTTGTACAACCCTTACTTCTTTGGTCCTTAAATACATTTTGTCAGGTAGTAACTATGTGGTGGCTTAAAAAGGAATATTCTATCACAAATTCCCTTTTTAATTAAAAAAAAATTCCAAAAATTAAAATTAAAAAGTTTGCCCAAATTGCTCATGATATGGAAAGGTGTTTAAAATTATCTACTTTCATATTTTGAATATTGTAAAATTTGGTTTAATACATTTACAATTGATCGCCACTTGAACAATATCACAAAAAAAAAAAAAAAAACATTGAGGTGTGCTCATTGTTATTTATGCTTATGAAAACCATTTAATTTTAACCAAACTTTTATATGCCCATTTTGATGCCTACGAAACATAAACAAGGAATATGACATATATTGCAATGAGTTCATTTGCACTGTGCTACAAGTACTACAACTAATGCAAAAAAAAATTCAATGCCTATGTTCTAGTGTTGGGTAGGTATATTGCCTTTCATATATCATATGAGTGAAGGTAATTGTTTTTTTAAAGAGATATATTAGTTAATAAAGGGGATATAGGCTTCAAAACCATTTCAATTGGATCAAGGTAAAAACTATATACATATAACCTCATTAATTTCTATAAAGGTGAAGATGAAGGACCACCATTTATCTTGTTCAAAGGGTAGGGATATGGTTCATATGCATTTACCCTATACTAAAAATTTGCCCTGTGAGTATATATGGGCAAATTTCAAAATTTCCAAACTTTTCAATTATATTTGAAAGATTGTGCCAACAATTATAAAAGGATTATGGGAATTTTATTTTATTTTTTCAATGTAATATAAATAAATAATGTCACGACCCTAACCTTGGGCTCACAACCAAAGCAAGGGCATGTAAAGGTGCAGGCTGGGAGTGTGGGAGAATGTGAAGGAATGAGCCCACACACTCCCAAGTGAACTCCCATTTTGAAAGTTGGAGTCTTGATGAACTTCCAAATTTTTAAAGAGTAGTTTGAAAGGTTAAATTCATTGGATTGAAAACTTTCTTATACCATTGAAAAACTTTTAAGATGTAAATGTCTAAAATGAACTTGCATGATTCATTTGAGTATTTAAAACACAAGTCATGGCCGAAAGAAAAGTTGGGAGTCAAAATGTTAATTTGTGTCACAACCCTAGCCTTAAGCTCACAACCAAGGCAAGGGCATGGAAAGGTGTGGGTTAAAAGTGCAACCCAAGAGTCACATTCACACTCCCGGGAGTGTAGCAAAATGTGAAGGAATGAGCCCACACACTCCAAATGGACTCCCGCTTTGGGAGTTAGAATCCCAATGAATTTTTGAATTTTTAAAAAGCAATATGAAGGGTCAAAACTAATTGGGGAGCATGCCCCAACTCTTTTTTCTTTCATTGTTTTCACTTTGGGACTTGCATTTGAGTCTTTCAATGAGTTTGGGGGGGTGCATCAAATAATACCCTAACTCCAAATGTTTTTTAAAAAATAAACATTTGAAAAATAATTGCATCACCATTTTAATTCTAACACTATTAATCAAATTTTCCAATAAAATTGTGGGATGTTTGTGACAAGAATCTGTAAAAAATTAATTGTTTGAATTCATGATCAAGCCATTTAAACACTTATTAGAAAATAACATTTCTTTTTGTGGCAAATTGGTGCAAAATTGCCATGAAACAATTTTTAAAAAGGATATTATGTTGTAGATTTTTGCAAATGTTGCCAAATTTTATCACACCCCAAAAGAAAGTTTACAAGATTTAAACAACTAAGTTAGTGTAGGTAGGATTTTTAGCTAGACTTTTTTATTGTTTTGACAGTTTTCCGAAACCTTGTCATATTTGGGATGATCCTCATTAGTGTTACATCGCCAAAATGAAAAAGAAAAACAAAACAACAACAACAACTACTACTAGCAAGCCCTTTTTCAAAGCAACCATATTTGGCCACATTTGACAACCCATGATTTGCAAGTACCATTGATCAATGCAATAACAATTCCAAAATATTTAATAGTTAGGGAACAACATTCATTTCAAATGATAGGTAACAAGAATGTTAATACACAATGAAAAGATTGAGAAAAAAAATACAATAGATAGTTAGGTTAGCATGTCACCGTCCACACAAGTTGGAGATTATGTTGTTATTAGGCCTAGGCTTATCAACAAACATAAGCCTATCATCAAACATCCATATAGTGGGAAAGGTGGCCAATTATAAAACCTACACAACTTTATGGGTGTTTTAGATTTCGTCTATGACCAAAATGTGAACAATTGTGTTCTTAATTTTTTTCAAATTTGATAAAGATATGATTTTAATGTTTGACCATAGGCATAAACTTAGGCATATCTACCCACCTCCTAGTTGCATTAAAATGTGATAGTATTTGGTGTTGAATAATGAGTTGATTAAGAAAAATGAAAATATAAAATATCAACATGCAAAAGGGCGGGGGGGATATGGGGGTACTCTTAATTTTTGGTTATGGGAGTGACATGTGTTGGTTTTACAGAAACCCAAGTTTAGGACAACATAGAGTTTGGTGATGGGTAATGCTTTAAACCAAAAAATGAGGAGAATAAAATATCAATAGGTAGTGGACAAAAGAAAGGTTAGTTTGAGTGTTTTGTTTAGGGAATGAGTTTTGAAATGGTTTTACAAAACCCCAAGTTTGGGTTGGGGAAACATAGAGTTTTGGTGATGAGGTTTAGATGTATTTGTGTGACCGTAAATGTGAAAACTCTATCTATGTTCTAATGCATAGGACATCTCAAATTAAGCATTGTAAAAATCCCATGGATTCTCAAATTAGGGCATTAATGGAGGGACAACTTCCAAATTCCCCTAGTTTTGGGCACATTGCATTCCCCCCAAAACAACAACAAAATGGTAAGTTTTGGGCTTACCATGGAGACAAGCAAGATACTTTTAATTCTATTCCTTTCCATTTTCTCAACATGTTAAAACTCCCAAGTAATGTGAGCTTCAAGTCCTTTTTAGCAATTTTGAAAGCATATGGACTAGACCAACAAACACCAAAAGGGGAAATAGGACTAGAAGATCATAAATTAGAATTCAAAATAATCAAGGTAAAGCTACAACAACACAAATCAAATAGTAGATGAAGAAAAGTCCCAAAAGCTAAAACAACACATATTAGAACTTAAAGTAGTTGAAAAAAACTCACAAGAACTAGAATAACATAAATAAGGCCTTAGAGGAGTCCAAGATGATACACGAAATGTAAAACAACCACAAGAATAAGATCTAGGGGCAATTACAAAAGGAGCACACCATCTTCATCCTTTTTGTCGATTTGAACATCTAGTTGGTTTGCAACTAGGTCTTGTATCTTTGACAAATCATGTCCTCCATTTTTTGAAATTTCCTTTACCTTCTTAGAAGCTTGTCCCTACACATTGACCATGTTTCCACCAAGTTCCTTCTCTTTTGTGCTACTGCTTCTTTTATGCATCGACTTCACTTTCCTCTTGTTATACATTTGAGTGCACTTTTTGTATTTAATAGACTTTTGAGTTGTTTTATGTGGGTGAAAACACAATAATATATAGTGCATTTTGTATTAGTTTGGGGGCAATTTTTTTTTTTTTCATCTAGTGTTTCGATAAACATATAAATTGAATTTCGATACAAAGGCTTCCAACATAATTCAAATGACACTAATTTTTCAACAAATGTTTTTTTAAGACACTTAAATGTGTTTGAATGTAAATTTTCATCTAGATGTTTTTTGTGAATCACAAAAGTGGAACTTTTCATATGGAATTAAAATGGTAGGGTGAAAGCACACTATTGGTAACTAACTTGGGCAGTTTCATGACCTATGCATAAAATATACACTTGCAAAATGTGTTGCATTTAATTTTGGGTTTCACTTTTGGTGTTTGGGCTTAATATTTTGATTTTCACAAAGTTAATGTTATCTAATATAATTTGAAAAAAATTAAAATATAAAAAATTAAACTCAAGGAATGATGGGAATATTTATGGTATATGCAGTATTATAGAACCCATTTTTTAATAATTGCACTAGGCTTGGGTTTGAATTAGTTAACCAAAAAATTATTGAAACAAAAATTTAACAAATGACCCACTTCATATATCTTACCATCTTCCATTTGAAAATGATTGTTTGTTAAAATGTTAATTCACCACATATTTATGGTCATCGCCCTAAAAAACATCAATTTGTGATATGATAATTATCAAACTTTTCAAATGGTTCACAAACGTATTCCAATCATATGGAATCATAATGTTTAGTAGATACTACCAATTTCATGAAAAATAAAATCATTTCAATCCTTTATGGGGTATATTTGCATTTTTTTGTATGTTCTGACATATTTTTTTAGTACAAATATATTCTAACAGTCACATCATATCAAATAAAAAAATGTAGTTTCTTTGGTAGAAATTTCCCTTCTTTAATTTTTGGATCCTTTGGAATCCACACCAAATTTCCATCTTTAAATATTTTCAATTGTTTTTCATCATCATTTTGATCCTTTTTACATATTTGGATATAATCAATATTTACCCCTACTATGATCCTTATTTCATCAAGCAAGACTAGGTCTTCCATCCAAACTAGTAATACATTCCTTTAGCTCCCATCTTTATCGGTAATTGTTCAATTGGTTGGGACTACAAATTCAGTACTTAAACGATAATGGCATTAAACCATATATTAGTTCATATGGGGTGTGTTGTGTGGAAACCTTGTATGCAATATGGTGGGCCCATAATGTAGTCGATAACATTACATCCCAATCGTTTTGGTTAACATATTCTAACTTGGTTAATATTTGTTTCAACATTTTATTGGTTGATTTTGCCTAACCATTTATTTGAGGATAGTAAATGGTAGATTTATGATGTGTTATCATAAATTCTTGAACCAATAATTCAATAAAGGTGTTTATAAAATGGTTCCCTTGATCACTAACCAAGTGCATAGGGTAGCCAAATTGTGTTATATTATTTTTGTAAAAACATTTAGCAATACTTCTTATTGTATTATCACATAATGACTTTGCTTCAACCCATTTTGTTGTTGAGAATTCAAGCTCAACTAGTTAGGTTTCATTAGTTATTGGAGTAGGAAAGTAACGAGGTTACTTTCACAAGGTTGAATTACTTTCGTTACTTATTTTAGTTTGGTTATTTGTGGTTCGGTCTTTTAATTAAATACCTTGGTGTTGATGGTTTGGCTCTCTTTTCTTCATTGCACAAGTTTGTGTATTTCATGTGACAATAACCTTAAAGTATTTTTGATGTCGTGTTTTTTGTGTTGTGAGCATTATGTTGTAGTCTCTTTTGAATAAAGGTTTATGTTTGCACTTGAGTAGATCTCCTATTTGTTAACATGGTATTAGAGCTTAAGTTGTTGAATGAAAAAGCAGAAAGAGATCTAGAGCTAGAAAGTCTTTAAAACTAGAGCTTGAGAGTCTCTAGTAATATCATACGAATTTATCAAGTGCAAAAGAGAAACGAGGAAAGGAAAGAATGTGAAGAGAAAGAAAAGAAAAGAGGTGAGAGGAGATCAACATATCAAAGTTGTGGAGGTCAGATCTTTAAATCTAGATCTAGATCTACTGTGAAAAGATTTTAAAATGAACTTGGAGGGATTATAGAAGATTATAAGACAGTCTAATTCTCAAATTTTCAAAAGAAAAATATATGTTTTGTGAGAATTATGAGCTTTTGAAAACTTTGTGCCAGATCTGGTTTTTTGGTCATATCTCCTTTGTTTGAGCTTTTTTGGATCTGCAGCTTTGGGATCTTATAGATCATATAGGAATATATGTGTGAGAGAAATTTCATGTCATTTGGATTTGTATTGAGAGAGATCCAAGCATCTAAAATTTTAGTCTCAGCTTTGAAATCAATTTCTTTTGAAAGTGATATCTTTTTGTGGTCATCATCAATAGAGCTACAATTTTGAGCAGATATAAAAAACATATATCTAATGTGTCTCCAAATCTCAAGGAGTTTGGAGTTGTTCAGAATGAGTTGTAAACCATTTTGTGTTCAGGTCCCAATTTGAGGTGACTTCAAGGAAGTAGCAAGATCTCTCATTTTATGATGTTAAATGAGCTGAAATTTTGAAAAAAGGTAGTAGACATAGTTGTTCATGTTTCACCAGAATTTCAGATGGATCCAAGGTCATATGTGTGTGGAGTAGCTTTTCAAAGTTGCTGTGACAGAAGTTTGTTTTGAGAAGATTTCAAAGCAAAGTTTTGAAGTGGAGCAAATACAACTTGGGAGAACTTGAAGGAAGGAGTTTGAAGATTGGGAAGTGCAAATACATTATCAAGACCTTCGTACAAAAATGTGGTATGTAATCATCTATTTAATACCATACGAAATATTATACGAGATACGTACCTATACGTAAAACCTATGTATAGTGTAGAATTTCGTATAATACTCAAGACATACATACATATGCACGGTCCATCTTGTTCAACCTTAACCCTAACCTTAACCCTAGAAACCTAAGGAAGGAAAACCCTAATCTTAATCTTAGAAACCCAAGGAAGGAATTAAAATCATTGTGAAACCCCAAGAAGACATTGAGTGGTGCCTTGAGAGATGGCGAACGGTCTTTTTCAAATTGCAATTGAGAAACTAAACAAAAACAATTTCCAAGTGTGGAAATTTAAGATTATGAATTTCTTGATGGGGAAAGGCTACTGGGAATTCATAACTAGTGATGAGAAAAAACCTCTTCTCCTAAAAAACCCCACACAACAACAAATTCAAGCCAATAAAACTTGGTATGAAAAAACAAGGAAAGTCTTGTATTGGCTTTTTGTGAGTGTGTCCGATTCCATGATCGTGCATATTCAAGATGCAAAATCACCCAAGCAAGCTTAGGATACATTAGTGAAGATGTATAGCACTAATACACAAGCCCGCAAAATGCAGCTCAAGTAAGAGTTGCATAATCTATAAAAAAACAAGATGAACATCAATGACTATTTTACAAAGGTGAAAAACCTTGCAAATGCTCTTACATCTATAGGAACCCCTGTAGATGATGAAGATCTAGTGGTCATCACCTTGAATGGACTTGGAAAAGATTATAGCCAGTTTTGTATTTCAATTGTAGTTCGAGAAACATTTTCCGATTTCCAAGACTTAATAACACTACTTATAAGTGAAGAGATGAGAATTGTTGGTACTTCATCCAATGCAGGATCACAAGAAAGTGCTTTCTATTCAAATACCAATAGAGGTAGAAGTAGAGGTGGTAAACCTCATTTCGAGGTTAACACGGAAGCTTGCATGGTGGACATCATCAACATGAAGGTCAAGCTCATGGAGGTGGACGAAAAAACTTTGGAGGAAGAGGAAGTCGAGGAAGTCGTGGAGGTTGTGGTGGAAGTCATCGAGGTCAACAACCAAATAGCGATTCAAATTACTATTACTGCGGGAAACTTGGGCACATGGCAAAGAACTGTTATCAAAAGGAACATGATGCACAAATGGAAAGCTATAACAAGGGAATCATGCATCAACTAACAATTAAGGTGATGAGTAACTATTTGTGATGTAGCACATGGCAAATTCAATGATAGGAGGTGTATCAAACAACAATGTCTAGTATGTGGATTCTAAAACTTCAAACCACATGACTAGTCATGGAGAATGGTTTAGAGACACAAAGGATTTGAAGACACTAAGGTTTGTGGAAACTGGTGATGACACTACACATCCCATCACACAGATTGGCAAGGTGCCATTGTCCATGCAAGATGGACAAATAAAGTACTTGAAAGACGAACTTCATGTTCTAACCATAATAAAAAATTTGGTTTCCGTAGGACAGATGGTGGACCAAGGTTTATAGGTGACATTAAACCCAAATGGATGTTTTTTGGAAGACATGAAGAACCAAGGCAAATTGATTGCAAAAGGAAAAATGAATGGACGAATGTTCACCTTGGATGTGAACATGCCTGAAATGAATTCCATGTTATTCACACATGGAAAAGGAGTTGGAGACATTGGAATTTGGCACAAGTGAATTGGCCATGTTAATCTCCAATGTCTTAAGCTCATGGAGAAACAAAATCTTGTTAGAGGTCTTTCCAAATTTGGAATAAAAGAGGTGATGTCAAAAGTTTGTGAAACATGCTAATTGGGGAAACAAGTTAGGCATCCATTCCCAACTCAAACAATTCATGTAAGTTCCAAACCTTTGGAAACGATCCACTCAGATGTGTGGACCACGAAGACAAAATCCATTGCAGTAACGTGAGTGTCATTGATGACCACACAAGGAAGGTGTGGGTCTACTTCATGAAACACAAAGGTGAAGTGTTTCAACATTTTTTGAATTTCAAAGCAATGGTGGAGAAGGAGAAGGGTGTGAGCATCAAATGCCTAAAGTCTGATGGAGGGGCAGAGTATTTTTCAAATGAATTCAATGAGTACTTGAAGGAGCATGGGATTCAAAGGAAATACTCATGTAGTTATTCCCCACAACAGGATGGAGTTGTTGAAAGGAAAAACAGGCACATTGCAGAAATAACACGTGCCATGTTTAATGAGAAGAATTTGCCAAATTACTTTTGGGCTGAAGCGATAGTAACTGCAGTCTACATCATGAATCGAACACCCACAGCGGCAGTTCATGGCATGACCCTTGAAGAAAAATTCACAGGCAAGAAACTCAATGTTTCACACCTCAAAGTGTTTGGTTGCATTGCATACGTGCATGTTCCCAACGAGAAGGATCAAAACTAGACCCAAAAGCTGAGAAGTGTATTTTCATTGGATATTCCTTAAAACAAAAAGGATATAGATGCTTCAATCCTTTCACTCGGAAATTGCAAGTGAGTAGAGATGTTGTGTTTGATGAGATGGTTAGCTGGTACTCACCACTGAAGGTAACAGAAGCTGGAGAAGCTAAAAATGGTGATGTTTCATCAAATGTGGAACAAGAATCACAATTAATTAGTGGACCACAATAGTCTTCAATTAGTGGGTCCAGTAGCATTCCATGGAAAGGAAGATTAAGATCTTCAAACATTGTACATGGTAGTTCTCAAACATCATCTAGAAATTCTCATGTAGATGGTGAGTCAAACGATGAAGAGAAAAGTGAGGGTGAAGAATCAAGAATCACTTCAGTTACTACTCCTGGAGCTCGGATGGCCAAGAAAGTTTTGAAAATATTTGACAACAAACAGTGGAGTACGAAGATCCACATGAGTTAAGTACCTTTTACAAATATTCACATATGATGGCTTTGTAGCTCATCATTACGCATACATGGTGAGAGTTATACATGAGGTTGAACTCACTTGTTTTGAACAAGCGGTTAGAAACCTTAAGTGGGACAATGCCATGAATGAAGAGATGGCGGCTTTGGATGTGAATGCTACTTGGGAATTGATTGTTTTACGAAAGGATAAGAAAGTAATTGGGTGCAAATGGGTGTACAAACTGAAACACAATGCAGATGGATCTGTGAGCAAATACAAAGCAAGATTAGTTGCCAAAGGTTATGCCCAAACTTATGGCATAAACTATGAGGAGACCTATAGTCCAGTTGCCAAAATGACAATTGTAAGAGCAATCATTGTTATGGAAGCAGCAAAAGGATAGTCTTTACATCAAATGAATGTAAAGAATGTTTTTCTTCATGGAGATTTACAAGAAGAAGTGTACATAGAACAACCACCAGGTTATGTGGACCAAACACATCCTAATTTGGTTTGTAGGTTGAAGAAAGCTTTGTATGGTTTGAAGCAAGCACCTAGAGTTTGGTCAGATAAGATAGGTGAGTATGTTGTCACAAGTGGATTTCAAACATCCAATGCAAATTTTTGACTATGTGTGAAAAAAATAGATCATGGGATTGTAGTCATAGTCATCTATGTTGATGACTTGATCATCATAGGAGATAATGATGCAGACATCTCTGATTTGAAAAAGCTTTTGAAGCAAAAGTTTGAGATGAAGGATTTGGGGGAGTTGCGTTATATCCTCGGCATTGAGGTAATCCGGTCCCTTAAAGGGATATGGTTACTACAAAGGCAATATGCCTTGAACAAATTATTCGAATATGGGATGATAGGTTGCAAACCCATTTCAATTCCATTGGAGCAAAATGTGAAGTTAAGTGCAGATGAAGGAAACCTTATGGAGGATACCACTATGTATAAACACATAGTGGGGAATTTGATTTACATGACCATCACAAAACCAAATTTGAGTTATGTAGTTGGAGTGGTAAGTTAATTCATGCAAACACCACGAAAGCCACATTTGGATGCAGTGAAGCGCATACTGAGGTACATAAAACATATTCTGCAATGTGGAATTTTTTATGAAGCCAAAAGCTAGTTATAAGTACATGGATACACAGATGCTGATTGGGCTGGTAATGTTTCAAATAGAAGATCAACCAGTGGTTTCATGTTTTCTTTTGGAAATGGTGTTATTAGTTGGAGCTGTAAGAAACAACCAACAATTGCACTATTAAGCACGGAGGCAGAATACAGAGGTGCAACAATTGTTGCATGTGAAATAGTTTGGTTATAAAAAATACTATCAAATTTG
>Ga0209611_10000677_pt1 | contig 53115 bp, 43 predicted proteins | sample S1TSphgellanicum_3_FD_187693 | JGI IMG/M metagenome (GOLD analysis project Ga0209611, IMG submission 187693) | Host-associated microbial communities from peat moss isolated from Minnesota, USA - S1T2_Fc - Sphagnum magellanicum MG (SPAdes) (version 2) | ecosystem: Host-associated > Plants > Peat... | reverse complement strand
GTTTCAACTTGTTGTGATTTTTGTTGTAAGGTTTGAGCTTTCACAAGTTGAGGTTTATCTTCATTACATGACTTTTACTTGTTGCGGTATCTATTGTAGTTCTGGTTTTTGTTACAAGGTTTGAATTTTCAGGAGTTGGGGTTTTTCCTATTACACAACTCCTACTTATTATGGTTTCTATTGGAGTTTGTTGTGGTTTTTGTTACAAGGTCTAAGCTTTCACAACTCAAGGTTTTCCTCCATTAGTCAACTTCTACTCAAACACACATGAAGGAGTTGAAAAAACAAGGAGATATTTAAAAACCTTACAATCGCAATTTTTTTGTTGGCAAGAACTAGCCAAAAAATTCACACATTGGTGCTTTGAAGCATGTGGACTTGGCAAGTGCATGTGAACAAATGAAATAAAAGCTAAATTTGTAAATGCAATGGAATGTGAGGAGTTCTTAGAAATGAGCGATATAAATTACTTACCTCTATATTAAATAAATGGTAAAACATGTTGATGTGTTTTTATTAAGGGTTTGCTTAATTGTTTCATATTTGTAGATGATTCCACAATTGTGACTTTTTAAAAAATCGATTTTCGGACGACCGGATTACCCAGTCGTCTCTAGTTCTTTCTGACGGAAGGAACCACACGCGTAATAGATATGGATAAGGAGGTTACCGGACTAGCCGGTAGTGGCCACGCTTCTGGAGGGTCTCCTCCTGGTTCAAGAACCGGCTATTACCGGTAGTCGTCTCTCTCCTTTCGCCGTGGTGCCTACTACTACTCTTCTCTCTTCATCATCATATTCTTCACTGCTGCTGCGTGTTGCCAGTTTTGCTTGGTAGAGTTTCTCATAACTCAGTTTTTTTCTCGTCGCAAAATTTTTACATATCGGTTGCATTCTATTCTGGTAGTGTCAGAGGAACTCAGATTTTGTTTTTCCGGGTTTTTTTTTTGGGGGGGGCGAGGGTTGGGGTGGGTCGAGGTGGGGCGTGTTTATTTTGTTATAGAAGAGTGTTAGTGGAGTGTTTTTTTCTCTTATGTAAAGCGGAGTTTCCTCTGAGGGTAATGGCTGGACAAGTCTCAGTAGGCGGGAGACTTGTACAAGCACATCACGTTTGCATCGCAAAAAAATCCACTCAGGGGAAGAAGCAGCTGCTGCCTACTACTACAACTACTACTACAAGCTTTTGTCATGTCTCAATTGCTTGTGGTAGGAGTAGTAGTATAAGGAGATCCAGAGACTTCCAAGCAACAATAAAGAAACGTTTGACAAGCAGTGTTAGTAGTAATAGTAGAGTGAAGAAGGCAGATGAGAATGGTGGTGGTGTGCATCATTATTATCATGTGGTTGCCAGAGCAAAAAAGGGATGGTTTGATGATCCTTTTGACTATGGGCCAGATGAGGACATAACCAATGGTGATCTCATGGCAGAGGGCAAGCAAAGCGCAGAGGAGCAAACACTCTTCCGGGATCCTGATAGCCGAGACGGATACCTGGATTTTCCTGCAGGCTACAACATAGAAATTGCTTCTTTAGGGACTCTGGTGAGACATGATGTACGCAGGTGTTGCTGCCTCGTTGCGGGAGAAGTTTACGACAATCTGCTCTTCTTTCCTGTCATACAGTTGTTGAAGGAGAGATGGCCAGGGGTCCAAATTGACATAATGGCCTCTGAGAGAGGCAAGCAGGTGCAAATATTCTCGCACAATTCTGAGATTGCTCTGGAAATCTCTTTTTCTGATTGCAACTTCACAATGGGTAGCAACAAAATCCCCTTTAGAGCGTGAATGGCTGCATTGTCTCGTCAGGCCCTGCTTGCTTTCCTGATGAAGGTACACGCCATGATCTGATATAGGGTTTTGGGGAAAACAACACATTTGCAGACTTATGAATTGAACAAGTATGTGCGAAGGGCATGGGTGCACAATGTGAACCACCAATTCTTGACACCAGTGGACTTCACTGAGACTCTTGGCATGATCAAGGTAAGGGTTTGAAGTCAGACCTTGAAGTTCTTACTACCACCTAGTTTTTGCAAAAGCTCAATCTGCTACTATGGGTGAGATCCATTTGGCATAGTTTTCCTTTCTCTAGCATCTGGAGAGTAGCAGGCATGATGACCACATATTTTTTCAGACCACATGTTGTCGACAATCTTCTTTGCAATTTGGGCTGCAATGCTCATTGAATCTCTGTCTCTCACCTACTGTTGTCTATGTCTCTAACCCATTCAAATGTGGAAGGCCAGGGATCAGTGAACACTTCTAAGATTTTGAGAAACAAGAAAAATTTGCAGGAAACTCTGCCACAGGAGCTCTAGTTCTGTCTCTCTCTCATACATGCACAGAATTGCATTTTGCTGTTGTGTTTCACAGTGCCAGTGCATTATTCTGTTTCCTAGTCTCTTTTTTTTTACTGATTTCTTGTCACTGTGTTTACAGGGCAATTACTATGATATGTTGATATCAACAAGGTTTGCAGGTTTAGGTCATGCCATGTTTTTATCAATGTGTGACTGTCGCCAAAAAATCAGCTATGTGCACCCCAATGTAAATGCAGCTGGAGCGGGCAATTACCTAGATACAGCCATCAAGGCTCCTCACTTGGATTTGGCAGAGGGTGGCTACCACATGTAAGCCACACTTTGTAGTTGATCCTCTGTCTGAATTCTCATAGCAACAAGTTTTCTCCAGGTGCATTTCAGGTCAAGACTGAAAAGTATGTCTGTTTGTCTGTGGCAGGTATTCAGACCTGTTAGAGCATTTGAAAGTGAGGGGGGAAACCATTCCTCCATCTGAAGTGCCACCTTTGCAAATTGGAGTCTCCAAAAGACTCCAGGCGTTTGTGGAAGCTAAGTACTCCAAGGCAGGTGTTCGGAAGGGGGACTTTCTGGTGTTCCACGGAATTGAGAGTACCTCATTTGCATCAATGCAGTCAAGTGGTGACACCGACAGCCTTCTTCCCCTCCCTGTCTGGGCAACACTTGCCAAGTCCACCAGGTGTGAACATATCCTCTGAAATGAGAGTCAGTAACATACTACTATTAGAGGCCTTATTTGGGAGAGCATTAAATTCAACATCCTACTGGTTGGGGCTCATGCTCCCTTCAAAGGTGGGTTGAGAAGTGGAGTGCCAGTTTGCTGCACACTAGGTCAATCCAACAACTCCAGGCACTATGTTGAACTAGGGGCTTTGTGGGCCTTTGGCAAATGAATTTAATCTGGTGGGAGTTGCTGGAAAGTATTCATTTGTGCAACATGACTGAGGTAAGAGTATGTGGTGCTTACAAGTTGACATTGACAGAGTTGGTATATATGTTTTGGCACAGTTCAAGCGTGTTGTTTGTGATTCCCAATGAGAAGGACAGGCAGAGGGTTCAAGAAGCTTGTGGGGAGGATGTTCACATTGTGTTTATCACCACCCCAGGCCAGGTTTGCCCTTTCTCAATTTTGAGGGTGCACCTTATGTTCCCTGCTTTCATATTATGACCAACATCTGTCTATAGTGCAAGGAATTGCTTAAGCATCTTAGAGATGTTCAGCATCAACATTTGCAACTTGCAGATGTTGTCTAACATTCACACATGAGTTTGGATTGGCCTTTGAAGCACATGCCTGCAAATTGCAAGGATGATGTATTGCTAAGATGAAGGGTGCGGTTGGGGAACAGCTGGCAGCAGTTATCCATGCATCATCTGGTGTTGTGACAACAAACACTGCAGCATTCCAAATGGCACATGCCTTGAGAAAGCCCAGGTATGCACTTTCTTAACAGACAGTTTGTGCAGTGATCTGGGACTACACCAGCCAGTGATAATTGATGAATTACTGTGACTATAAGTAACCATTGCTAATGCATATATTCTCACTATTGTTCCACAGTGACAATCATGATAAGTGCATGTGGATAGACGGGGGTTTTGCTGGGAAATTTGAGGTTTTTTTTTGCGTTATGGTTGCAGGGTGGTTTTATTTTCTTCACAAGAGAAAGCAGACTTGTATCTTCCAGAGGTTACACCTGAGTGTGCAGTCATAGTATCAAAGACAGGCAAGCTTTGTGATATAGACACAAAGGCTGCACAAATAGCCATCTCCACCATTGGCCAAGAGAGCTTAGTTGCAGCATAGTGCAAGCAAATTATTCCTGAATGAATTCTGTACCAATAGTGCAAAAACATTTATGCAATGCCTCTCACAAGTTATCTTATGAATCCAATTCTCTTATGAATGACCTCCTTTACAGTAGGGACTGTCACAGCAGAGAGATTCCTTTCCATGTAACATGATGTAGTTGGGCATAGTTACTTACTGTGGGTGCACACAACAAAGTATTAACAATGTGAAGAACAGAAGAATGAATTGGGTTTTGTGCATGTACAAATGCACGGAGAATGGATAGAACAATTATGTCACTTCAGCAGGGTTTCCTGGTGTGTTGAAAATCTCAGAACGAAGATGACTACTACAATCCTGCTTAACGATATTTCTACAGCCTAGATGAGTTTATAAAAAGTGAGAACTAATTTGCCATGCCTTGGTTGTGAAGATTTGTCTGCTGAGTGAATGGGTCTATATATATACCTCTCTGTACAGAAAGTGCTATGGAGAAGATATACCATTTGGCTGTAGCAAGTTATTGTGTGAAAGTCACTCTCATACTGATGGCTGCAGAACTGATTGATCAAGTCTGTGGCAGTGGATGCATTTGTGCAGCATTTTGCAGTGACTTTGCTCTATGGACCATATCTGCTAAAATGATTGGGCCAGAAACTATCATTCCAAATTTCACCCTGGCTACAATTCTGACCCAATAAATTTCTGCTGATTCCTTTTGTCTGACTCTGAATTTGCTTCATTCCTTCAAGTGAAACCATCTCTTGTAGGTGATGGGAATTTCAATATCCTTAAGACTTAGCCCTTGTGGACCATGATGCAAACACAAAGGTTGCCAATCTATCTTTCCAGCAATCTCTGCAATACGAAAAAAGAAATGCTCACTTCAAGAATACACCAAAAATCAAGAGCCAGAGATGTGCTTTCTTTGACAAGGGGGAATAAGACTGGGTTTTTACTAGACTGGTTCCAATACTATCACAATGCAATGCAACAGGTTACAACAACTCTCAAATGATTGTAACAATCTCCCTTGCCCTAAGGATATATTACATGTAATCTCCCCGTCCCCTCCCTCGATGGAAACTATGAGAAATATCTATGAGCAAGAAATTGTGGTTAAGGAGGTCCCCCACACTACACCACATTTTTCAATAAATGTTTTTCACAAATGCCCAAAAATGGTAATATAAGAAGGCATCAATTTACACATGAGGTTTACCTTATTTTATATTACGAAAAAAATAATGTTTGGTATACATTTATTGTGAGTTTGTTTGATTTACAAATTTATTTTCTTGAAAAGATATACACATATTGATGTTTCAAGTGTTAGATTTTGTTAGATGTTTTTTTTTCACATTCAAACTTTTGAAAGCCAATGTCAATTTTGGTAGATGCGCATTTGACACTCCCAAGTTTAAGGTCAATTTGTTAGGATTAATGTTTGGGGTTCGAGTTTATGGTTTGGGGTTAATTTTTAAAGATAAAGGTTCTAGCTTTTAAGGTTCAAGGGTTTAAGAACATTTTCATCACAAAATTTAACCATGGTGGGTATCCTCCCTTCAAAGTGATCAGTTTGCATGTTTGAGGTTGATAAAACACAAGGCACATTTTTTTCTCAAATTTGAAACAACAATTTTTCAATTCTAGTCAATTTTGCATGATTAAAACACACATATTTCCCATCAAGATTTGTTGGTTGTTTTGTAGTTTGTGTGAGCTCATTAACTATGTTGAAAAAACATTTACAAAGATGACTAAACAATAGGTACTTAAATTTTGATATTGTGCTAGAACATTGTTTTTTACATAATTAGAGGATGTTTCATATTCCAAGTTTGGATTGTATTTTTTTCTTTTTTCTTAATAAAAGGAACAAAGTGATTACGATTGTAAATCAAAACATTACACACAAAAGAGGTGGAAACATACATAAACGTGGAAAAAGCTTCATACATGTTGTGAGATCCAAACAATCAATATAAAGGTGTTGTCTAATTTGTCTTATTTCACTTAAACTTTCATATGATTTTAAAGAATGATTTTATTGTTTACTATGAATCAAAGTGTAATTAAAAAAGTATTTGGGCAACACAGAATTGGGAACATGGTTCAACAATCTTAATGTGAAAATAAAGGTTTATGATGTGTTTAATAAGCTTTAGTTGATCTAGAATGGCATTGTTTGTGTTGGTGTGTTTGTCCATCTGTGATCAATTGTATGTTGGAAACAGTTGTAGTTTTTTTCAAATATGATTTTGCAACAGTTTTTTTTCATAAAATATTGTAGCATTTATTATTGACATGTTGTAGTTAACATATTCATGTTGAAATCATCAATTATTATATTAGAAAAATTTGAAAATATATTTTGTGATAAGATGAAAACACACTATGGTGAACCCCTTTATATAATCACATTGTATTATTTTTTCTTAAATTGTGTGCCTTTAGCCTACATTGTGTCAAAATTAAGGAGTTTCACAATGTTTTTGCATCTTATGACAAAGCATGTTTTTTTTCATCAAAATTGTACTAATATTGTTAGAATTTTTTAATGTGCTTAGATGATAATGTTTTTAATATACTATGGAAATGTGTGAAATATTTTTGTAATGAATCTAATGAGGATAAAACTTATTCAAAATCACTCATTAAACACTATAACCAATGTTTTTACTATTTATCTAAACTTTTAAATGGATTTCAAATGACTTGAAAATGACATTATTTTGAAAAAACTCTTAAAACATATTTTTGCATGATAATATAATGCAGCATATTATTAAGTCAAAAGACTTTTTAAATTTTTTTTGCAACTTACAAATGAAATAGTCCTAGTATATCTTAGGAATATTCCAAAAGAAGGAATCACCTAAACTATTATTCAAGGTGCACCCTCAACTTATTTTTTGTGAATGCACCAAGTAGATAATAAACATGAGTCCTTTTTTACTTATTTCCCTACCACTAGGTTAGTAGATTCAAGATGACAACATTGCAAGCTTATATGAGCAATTCCACAATCAAGAAAAGCCTCTTCATTTCAACATTACACCAAAACATGGTTTTTATGATTACATGTTTATGCCATGAATGATTGCATGATTGCACCGAAACACATTCTTTTTACCACTAATCATTTTCATGCACATAAGTAGTCACAAATGCCATTAATGATTATGTCTTCCATAATTATAATCATTGTAAACACAATCATGGACATATCTAGGTAACTATCTATCACACTTATTTATACCTACCTACTTACCAATTTAGCTAGCTACCTATTAGGTTAGGTTTTCTGAGTTAAAAACCTAGTTTATGTACTATAACCTAAGTTGAAAAGGTTAGGTTAACCTAAAGACCTACATCACAAACTGATTGGGCAGTGATTTAACAATAGTAATCATGCAAAATTTATTTTTTCATAATTTCATGTTATTTTAATGTTGATATTGCATGCTTAAAAAATCTATGAATTGTGAAGCACATATAAATATGATGCAAGATTTTACCATGGATGATTTTTTTTTGTCCCACTTCTATGTGTTTCATGTGTTTTATATACACGACATTTGTGTCTAAATAATATGAACCCATGAAAAAAAATTACATGACTATTATTATCAAATTATGGCCTAATAAATTTGTGATGCAAAGTAACCTAAGAAGTTTAGCCTAGCATAACCTAGTTTAAAAACCTAGCCTTGGTAACCTAGGTTAGGCTAGGTTGCTTAACATGGTTATTTAACCCAATCTAGGTAGCCTAACCTAGCCTTAACCTAACATAAATAGTAGCCTTGGCTAAACAACCTAGGGAAAGGCCTAAAAAGTTAAATAGCATAAGCAAACTTAGGTCAAGATAAAAACTTAGGTTAGGTTAATTAACCTAGCTTAACCTAACCTAGACTAGGTAACCTAACTATGCATATGCATGTAGGTTGCAAATATGAGGACTTGAATTCCTCATCTCCATGTTGAAAAATTGAGTCCTTAATGATTACACCACATCTTTAACAAATAATATGTTTTATCATCATAATATTATTATGAACATTTTTTCAACCTATGTACCTAGGTAATGTTACCTAATTACCCTAGGTCTACCTAATTATTTAGCTTAATTACTTAGAAATCTACATGATTACCTACCTACATACCTCCAATGTATTTATTAATTGCCTCACCTTCCTTACTTACATAAAAGAAAAGCAAATGAAAAAAATTTGAAAAAAAATGTTACCTTATGAAGGTGTTGTCCATTAGTTAAGAACTTGGTTCATCATTGTGCAAATGGTGGGTTCAATTCCTTATACTTGTAACCTATGTACATGTTTAAAAAGCTAAGGTAGGTAGGCTACCTAAGTAGGTTAAGTAAACTAAACTACCACCTACTTATTTTCTTGCCTTTTTACAACCTATTTAAAACTATTTATTACCTACCTACCACAAAAATATTATTTATGAGAATAATCCAAAAAATAAACAATTTTAATTTGGGCAAAAATATACTAATAAAATGGTTTGTCATTCTTCTAATAAAAAAGACCACCTTAGTCATGTGAAACATGTCAAAAATGACTATAATAATTATAATCATAATCATGACATGTCTCATGACCAAAGTTGCCAAAAAAGCACAAAAACACATCACATGTATGATTCCATGACTAAATTTGGGCAATCCTTACAAAGTCTCATAATATGGGGTGCAAGCAAGAAAAAGTGTACAATTCAGTTATCTTGGCAACCCAGAAATATTATTTTTGGAATAAGGTTTTAAAACATGTGAGAATTTAACAAGGCTAGAATTCGAGGGTAGCAAGGCAAAGGTACTAGGTTAGTAGAAGTTTAATTACTTTACACAATTTCATCCTCTGCATGAAGCATGACATACACACACATACCCATACACATGTAATCCAATAAATGATGTAAGCTATAAAATTTAAAAGCTAGGAAAATCGGTTCAAGTGTCTTTTATCTACCAAAGTCCAACAAATTAAGGTATTGAATTGAGCTACAAACCATACAAACAAGTTTCTATGTCATTTACAAATCCCTATCTTCCAAATTGAAATTGAATTACCATTTATCTACAACTACAGAGCTTAAGGTAGGGTTTAAGGGCCATACTCAAAATCACCACACACATGCAAGGTATAAGAAGACTTGAAGTCCTTCTAGTTGGAATGAACAAGACCTAAACATGGGGTACATAAATACCCATACACATGCACTCTAGTAGACAATGTAAGTTGGAAAGATTCAAAGCTAGGAAAACAGATTTTAGGTGTCTTTGAGTACCATGTTCAACAAAGCCAACAAATTAAGGTATATCATTAAGTTATAGACTATCCAAACCAATGTGTATTTCATATAAAGACCCATGCTAGTTTCCAAAATGAACTTGAATTACCACCTCTATACATCTACAAAACTTAAGGTAAAAATATATTCAAGGCCATACTCATAGTGACCACACACATCCAAGATATAAAAAGACTTGAATACCTTTTAGTTGGAGTGAATAAGATAGGTTTCAAGGGTACATAAGAACCCATACACATGCACTCCAATAGACGGTGTAAGCTAGAAATATTCAAAGCTAGGAAAATGGGTTTGAAGTGTCTTTGAGTACCATATTCAACAAGACCAACAAATTAAGGTATATCATTGAACTGCAGACCATCCAAACAAGTGTATATTTCATCTAAAGACCCCTAGTTTCCAAACTAAACATGAGTTACCACCTATATACATTTGTAGAATTTAAGGTAAGGATTCTGGGCCATACTCAAAGTCACCACACATCCAAGGTATCGAAAAACTTGAAATCCTTTTGGTTGGAGTGAACAAGACAGGTTTCAAGGGTACATAACTACCCATACACATGTAGTCTATTAAATAGTGTAAACTAGAAAGCTTAAGAGCTAGGAAAACAAGTTCATGTGTCTTTTATGTACCAGAGTTTTCAAGTCCAACAAATTAGGGTATTGAATTGAACTATAGACCATACTAACAAGTTTCTACATCATTTAAAGACCCTTGTCTTCCAAACTAAAGTTGAATTACCACCCGTCTCCAACTATAGAGCTTAGGGTAAGGTTTCAACACCATATTCAAAGTCACCACACACATCCAAGGTATCAAAAAACTTGAAGTCATTTTGGCGACATACCAAATGTTAGGGTTGTAAGAATATGTAAATACCCATGGACAACAAGTTGCTGAACATTTCCAAGATTACCGAACTACATAACCAAAAACAAGGTTTAAAGGTGGGTTTGAATTCCTATACACATGAAAGCTAACTACATATGTGAAAAGTCCAAAAACACATGAAATTTCAAAGCCACTTTAAAACCAAAATCTCAAATCTTTGTATCATCTAGGAAGCAAAGCTTCAAACAATGAACTTCAAATTGCAAATGTTATTTCAAAGAACACCTTGGAAGTCCTTGGGTAGCAATAGTGTGGTAGTAAAACACATTGTGATGTTTCACAATGTTTAAGGCATGTTGTTCAAGGGACTCACCCACAACTTTATGCCACAAATGGTTACGTCAACGAAGTTGCGACATCATAAATGGGTCCAAGAGTAATTTTGGGAGGATATGTTCAATCACAAATGCATTCATTAAAGGAGGCAATAGATGTTTTGGGAATTTTCTAGGTTTTTCATGGCTATGGGGCCATTTTCAGTGTTTAGGGTTTGGAATACAAGGCACTATTTCTAGAATTTGTGGAGATGAGAAAAAGTTTTCAGTTTTTGGAGACAAAACAAGGTATTTTGTTTTTAGTCTTGGAGGTTCAAAATTTGTCTACTTCAATGATTCTTTTAACCAACCACCAATTAAGATTTGGAAAAAATTGCAAATCTTGCAGCAACACGCGAAGAATGACCATATCAATAGGAGAAAAACTTGCCAAGAAGAAAGGTTCTAAACAAGACGATCAAAAAATTCTTCCTCTGCTTCTGTACCTTGAGCTACCAAAACCATCTTGGTCTAATGTTGGGCTAAACCTCACCTTAAAAGATGTTGCTGCAAGTTCTCCTTGTCGTTGCTAAACTTCGGATGAGACAATACTCCTTAGAACTCCCTCCTCAAGCTCCTATAAGCATAGACGTAAGGCATTGAAACATGGGAGGTTGCAGGGCAATGTAGGGTAGGAGACTATTACAACTTCCAAAGCTATGCAAGCCAAAACCAATGAAGCTCCTACAAGTGTTGATGTAAGATGCTAAAATAGGGGAGGTCATAGGGCAATGCAAAGCAGGAGACTATTAGAACTTCCAGAGCTATGCAAGCCAAAACCATGCAAGCATAAAAGTAAACATGCGATGACAAATGAAGGTGCAAGCATAGAGGTAAGAATGTGACAAGATGCAAGCTTCTCCGAACAATGCACGGGCAAGAAACTCAGCATGAAACTCAGTTCATGTTGAGTCTTGCGTGAAATCTGAGTTTCGAGCCCCGCTGTGCCTGTGTGTAATTTTTTGGTACCATCTTTGAAGTTACATCTTGTAAATTGGCCAAACATGGGCTTCCAGTGCTGTGTTTGCCCAACTTTACAGATATCTTTAATATCACCGCTTTACATTGTGCAAGAGGCTTTTTGAAATAGGGCACACACACTTGAATTGTTCATATTGTAATGGTTTCACCTCTAAAGTATCATTCGATGCATAGAATGTCCATGTTGTGGCATTGCAACTTTTTGGCTTCCAAAAATCTGGTTGCTTTACCAATAAGGACCACAATGTTGCACCATCCGAAAGCTAAATCATGTGTTGGAGTTCTAAGCACAAGCAAACTGAAGTGGAAATAGAACCACAACAATCCGCATCCAGGGACTCTAGGTTAACATGGAGCACAGTCTAGATGTAGAATGGGAGTCCACCAACACACGGTGGATATCCTCCATTTACATTTCCTGCAAACCTCGGTCAAAAGAAAGATTCAAATTACAAAACAGAAAAACAGAGGTAGAATTACTTTAGACTTTCTTCCTATTCTGGCATCTATTGTCACTGAGAAGGATATGTTTATTCAGCAGCAATTTGTATATTGCTTCACAAACTGTGCAGGTATTAGTGTCTGTTTGACTGTCCACATACCGTTTGTTGGCCTTGCCTACCGAGGCAACGATATTGTGTTTAGATTCATTATAGAGTATAGTAGCTTAAGGGATTTTGGCCTCTACTAGGTAATAATAATAGGTCTAATTTTATACGAGGATTTTGGAAAAATGGTATTTTGGCTTGTGCTGAAACTTGAGATTAGTTATAGAGTTATAATATCAAGAATGATTTTGGTTTTCTTTTAGAAGAAGATTATACTTTTGCATGGTGAAATATTTGAGTTTCCTCGATTCTGCTCTTGCCTTCAGATACTTTTTAATGGAAATGGCAATGCCACATTGTGACACACCCCTCGTTTTGTCCTGTATTGTGAAGATAATGTGATGCCCGATGTATGACCACTATGTCCTTGTTCTGGTATTTGCTTCTTTTCTCTTCTCCCTTGCCATATGGCATACTAAGCTTCAACAATGACAATATGGGTTATCCAAATACAGCTACAGTTGCCATATGGATTGATCTCTGTGTATTTGGTTGCATCGATCAGGGGTCCTCTTGCCACAATGGTCTCTACCTTTGCCTCTTCGTTTCTTTAAAAAAATGAAAGCTGGAAGTAAATGAGAAGGGAAGAGGATGCTAGATTAGGCTCATATTGTCAGACAATAGGAGTTCAATGATGCAGCTAAACAGTAGGGTCTGAAGAGGAAGGGACTGATTCCAAGGCTCATGAGGAGATGGAGGGGCAAGTGGAAACAGGCAAGAGTTGTTAAAAAACAGCAGGTGGTTTTCAACAGGATGCTGTACCTAAGATTAATCTGGCAGAATTGAGCAGGAGATGGAATGTTTCTCTGGAGGTTTTATGGAAGGCCACTGAACTGATGGAGTAGAAGGACCTGAAGCTGGTAGAGCCTGTGCCTATATGAGGCTAAAAGTGTTGATAAGGAGAGATATTGTTAGAATGTCTCACTGGAACTTATACTGTTTTGGAGATGCAGGATGAACTGGATGAAGAGTTTCTTGATCCATAGTATGTGAATAGGTAAAATCCCCACACAAGGAGTTCAGTAGAGAGAGGAGGAGATCTTTACAGTGTCTGGAAGTGGTGTCAAACAGACTGGAAGGGAATGAAATTCTTGAAGAACCATCAGCTGTTTCGCAGTTCCAGGAGACGATAAATCATCAGGGCCAACAGAGGGTCTGACCATTATATGGCAGATTAGCTTGATGAAGAGGGAGGTGATGGCAGGAGCTGCACTGAAGAAGAGGCAGTTGATGAGAAAGAACAAGGTATCAGAGAGGATCGAGGAGTTAAAACAGAGTTCAAAGTAAGAGGCTGTCGAAGAAGGCCTATGACCCACATTTTTGTTGTTGTTGTGTTTTCAACTGAATGATGATATTTTTCAAAGCAGAGGATGACGGGATGGTATTGTACAAAGGAACACATCTGATGCAGCAGGAGATAATGTGAAAGAAGGAGCATGATGACATTGAGGAACAAGAGCAGCTTGTAGCTACAATGTACATGCTTTGATACTCGTCAAAATGGAAGAACTCTTGGCCCAAGACAAACTCTTGGAAATGGGCAATTGCCTCCCTGAGATAAGCTCAAGAAGTCTCTTCTGGAGACAATGTTAAGGGGGAGGGAAAGTTGTGGGAAGAAAACCTCAGTAGGAGAAACTATAAGTCCTCAAGGCAAGCATGAGGATTTGGGAAATATGGCAGGAGAAAAGGATTAATACAGACAGCAGATAGATGGTATCAAAAGCTATGTCTCTTGAGTGCTAGCCAATATATGACCATTTCTTCTCAGATCTGGCAGAAATGCAGCAGAAACTTAGGCAGCAGATTTTTGTATAATGTCTTGGATGGGATTTTGAATTGGGAGCTGGTGAAGTCAGTGGGGAGTAATAGCAGCTTGTCATTACCATTCATGATGAAGGTGATGGTCTGATGTTATGTGAATAATGCTCATAAGGTTATGACCAATATCATTTTTGTTATGTTCATTTTGGTTTTGATGGAACTGATACAACAGTCAGCCTCAAATTGTTATCTCTGCGGTCTCATAGATACATTGAAATGGTGGAAGCTGATGCAAAGAGAGATGCGGAGATTCATGATTCTGGTGAGCAGAGCAGGGTGTTTCTTTCTTTCCAGGAACACCACAGGAAGGTGATCTGGACATCCACAGAGGAGGAACAGATGAGAAAGGTCTGATGGTGCAGTGCACCATCAGAAGAGAGATATTTGCCTTCAACAGATGAACCTACTGCAGACCTAGCAAAGGCAAAGAGGTTGATGGTTTGTTCCCTCAACATGTCACTTGACAGTCTTTTTCCATGTCTTTGCAAAGAGCATGGTTGCTCCAGATCAATTTTCCCATTGCATTCAACATTACAGGAGTTGAATGCAATGGGAAAATTGCAACCGCATCATGTCTTTCTTTGACACATTGCAATTCATTCAATCTGCTGTCAATCAATTTGCTCTCATAGATGTCACATCATCCAAGTGTTCAGACATCTGTCTTTCCATCACAACCGGTCCTTTATTCAATGTCAGTACTTCCAACAAGGTGATTCTTCCCCAATTTTGTACAGGCACTTTGTACAGATTGCTCTTCATTGCCTTCATTGCAGCATCAAAAATGTTCTAGCTCAAACTCTCCTGTGGGAAGGATGTTTTCTGCGAAGGAGAGAGCAAGAGTATTTAGAAAAGCTGGTCTATGTCAGAATCTATTTTTTGACAACTGAGCAGATTGGGTTGAAATAGTCTTATAGATAGTCTCAAGATAAGATTTGTGCACCCATTCAGACAGATCAAGACTCTGTACAAAAGGATATTCTGTGGACATTTAGATTGGTATACAATAGAGGTGCACAAAATCTGCACTTAACATAAAACATTCTCTTCCACAACTAAAAACATTCTCTTCAAAAACTAGTGTACATTGGCGAGACATAAAAATTTCATATAACTATCAACCATTGATTCACACCTATGATATCAGGCACTAACACTAGCCACTAAGACCTTAAACAATACAAGAAAATACTCTGCTTCAGACCTCTACAACGCAATTGCACACTTAGATTGCCACTGTAATACATGGCACACTGACTCTCAAAGACAACACATCTGATGACTTAATTGATAGTTTTGACTGGACCTAACCAACTATCACTCAAATTACTGCATAGTTGCCTCATCCCCACATATTGCATATTTACAGTAGTTGAGGCATTTTGGTAGTGGATTGCCAGTCATGTTGTCTGCGCTCAGAATCCGGGTGCCTCTTTCTGAAGATGGGTTTTTTTCCAACTCATGCCAGTAGTCAACATTCTTGAACGATTTTACGTTTCTTCAGAAATTTGAAAAGCTTTCTGTGGTCAGTTATCTTATTAATCTCCTCCCACAGCTGATCCCTGCACCCTCCCCAGTCCATGCTTGAAACACAAATAGTCACAAGTGCATGATCTGGTCATACTGACTCAGACCGCACCTTGACCACCATACAGCCCTACTTGCAAGCCTTGAGGAAGTCACGTAAAAGATGGTCTTTGACTTCAGCACCAATTCTCTCACAGTAATGAGACTGCAATGTGGATCTGTTTTCATGGGTATGGTGCAAGGGAACTTTACCTTGTATTTGCCCACAACAATTCATATGAGATAAAGCTTGCTGTTGCTGTGACCCCAACCATTTCCAGTGCTCCATCCACTAGATTTCAACGACACAAATGAATGAGATGATTTACATGCATTTGCTTGCCTGAACCTCAGTTTTATAGCCTCACCAAGCATGTAAACACAAACCAGAAAATAGACCAATTTCAAATTATGCCACATACAGTGTCAAGGACAGAAAGATCGTCAAAAGTTTGAACACCCATTACTGGTGCAGGAGGGATACACCAGTGTTCACAAGAACATACAACACTGTATGTCCAAGTGCCAAGTGTTTGTCTTATGGTTGTGGCAATTGGGTCTGTTCCATGTGGCTTAAAATGGAAAAAACAACATATCATGACCCAGGAAAAAGCAAAATGTGGTCCCAAATATCACAACAATCTGGTGAAAAGTAGCTTCTGAATGCATGAGAGAGTTACCTCCTGCAAGTGCCCCTACTGCACCTGCCCCAATTGCTACAGCTGGAAAAGCAGCTTGCAGTGCTCTATACTTCGCATTGTTCCTCCTTTCTTCAGCCTGCAATTGCTTTGCCATGCGTCAGAAGCAACAAATTCTCATAGCAAAATTCAATGATAATAATGAGATTTGTTAATGACAGACCTAACTGTGTGAGTAACTAGCTTTGCAAAACAACCATAAGTATCCAAGTTGATGCAAAGGATGAACTGACCTCCCTTTCAACTGCGAGCAGAATGTCATCAGGTGACAACTCCACTCGAGAAGAATTGTTTGAAGAGCTTGAAATCTCATGATGAGCATCTAGATCATCGGTGACCACAGGGGCTTCCAAAGTGCTAAAGGAACTAACTGTCTCAAGTCCCATGTGTGGACCTGTCTCCAAAGTCTTTACTGATCCATCTTGTACCTTTGCTATGGTTTCCATTAACAATTTTTCACTCTCAGGCAGAATTTTTCCATCTAGAATATCTTCAGGAATGGGGGAAAAGACTTGCCCACTTGTAATCGTGCTTTGCTCCTCAAACTGCAAATGGTTGTCACTTGTTCTAGTGTTGTCGTCAAATTTTAGAAATTTGTGTGGGTTTAGGTGCGACAGCAGTGATTCAAATTTGGACATGGAAGCCTTCACACCCACTCGCCCCTCAAATTCAGAGAGATTGGCTTCAATTCTGTCATGAATTTGGGTTGCTCTGTCTTGTTCTTCAGACTCCAAAAGCTTGGCTTGAAACTGCTCCTCAATGCTTTTGGTGTCTGTCACAAAGTCTGTGGAATCAGATGGGGAAATGTTGGGTAGATGAGGTGAGACTACCTCTTCAAGAGCACTAGCTTGGGTTGAAGAATGGGAAAGGCTAGGTGGCAAAGGCATGGAGACATGAAGGGGGGGAGGGGGCTGGACAGATCTTGGTTGAACATCAAATGCAGTCAAAATTGCTGATCCCCCTCCAACTCCACCAACTGCACTACTAGTTTCTAGATCCACAGTTGATTTACCACCTTTCAGACTCCCTTCAGAAATGCTGGCTGTTTCCAGTTCATCATTGACCACAGCATTTGCAACCAGCTGGGCCTGTGCTACCTTTGGGGTCTCTTCCACTATCTCACTCCTTGCACCCAGGCTTGCAAACTGAGGTGACAACTGAAGATCTTCTTGTAAAATGGAAGATCCTTGAATTCTTTTTGCTGGTCTCAATGCTCGCACAAGAAGGGCTATAAAGGCCACAACTATTGCTGAACCTGTTCCATTGCAATATGGACTATTAGCAACCAAGAGCAGCACGATTGACAAGAGTTGTTTTCACACGATGAAAGCAATCACTGACACATAAAAAGAAGGCCTCAACTGACTTCATGCATCAAGAGAGGCTGTGTTTTTCAAGATGGCTGCTTCTCATTTTGCTAACTAAACATCAGTTAGTGAAGCTTGGCAAGTCCAGACCTAATGATGTGATTCAGCTCCCATCCAGTTCATGCAAAGTCATAACAAATGGATACCAATGACTCAACAGGTTTGACATGCAATCAGTGCAATAGGAACCAAGCTTATTTGCTCCATGTTTTTCAAGATTCAATTTGTGATTTGAAGGTAGACCCAACACATCGCAAAGTCTGGACAGTGTAAATGTAGTGTCACATAGCCCTCATGACCTCACAAACCAAAACAAATGGAGATGAAAAACCCACACCTGTTGCAAGCAACACACTTTGTGGGATCTTGGGAACACCATTGGAGTGATGAAAAATGCCTGGAGCTTCAGAGGTAGAGATAGTGGCCACTGGCATGACTTTCTTCTCTGCATTAATTCGTTCCAAGATGGTGACCGGGTCAACCTCCACCATTGGATCATTTGCAAGTACTCTATTAACCCACTCAGCAGCCTCCAGGTCGACTGGATCCATCTTTGGCTCTTGAGGACTTTTCTTCAATCGGAGTCTCATAGATCGGCGTGACCCCATTTTGGGCATCAGTACTAATGGTGTGTTTGTGCAGCATGGCTCCCCATTTGCTATTTGCACATGGTCAATCCCTGCCTCTTGTGATTCCCTGACATCCAATTCATGTGATCGCTGCTGCCTCCGTCTAGCCTGCACTGGCCTGCACCTCTGTGGATCTTGCAAGAACAAAAAATTTCTGGTTAACCCCAAAACACCCAAGGCTGTCTTTGTGTGTGCCAAAGAAACAGAGATTTTTCAACTATATCCCAACACACTGGTTGCATTCAATTGAAACCAACTTGCAAGCTGCATCAAGGTTTCAGAAGTCAATCGCAACTTGTCTTCTCTGCAAACTCAAAAAACTCTATGATCATTTAGATCCCTTTGAGCAAGTGTACAGACCGGCAGTTTTTTTTTGGCGAAATTTCACATCCTGGAAACCCCCCCAAAAAAAAGCCAGTGTGACTCATACAAAGGATGTTTTTTGGGGGAAAAAATGGCCCAAAGTTGCCAGATCTCGAGGAATTGGTTTTGGAAATCATTCACATTCAATAAGTTCCAGCATGTTGCCAAGATATCACAAGATTCCTAAATTTCTCAACTTCCTCTCTGACCTGTAGCCAAATTTGGCCCAAGTCCTCTTGTGAATGATCACCAGACCACCTACCTCACAAAATTGAAAAAACAAAACAAAACAGAACCCTGGTACAGACAACTGGAACACTTCATCACCATGTATCTCTTGGTTGCTAACAAATGGAGCTTTGAATTGATGAACACATGCATCAGCCTAAGTGTAAAAAAAACAACCGATTGTGGAAGATTCAGTAACATGAGACAAAAGAAACCTGACTAGAAATGAACTCTACTAATTTTCCTTGTGCGGAAGAAAAGATAGATATGCTTGCAGTTATGGAAGTGTTACCCAATGCCTAAAAGAGAAGAGTGGAAGGAGAGAAGGAGGCGGAGATATGAAGAAGGAAAAACAATATAAGAAATGAAGCAAAAGAGAGAGCCTGGTCTTCAGGTCCACAATAGAAAACGCAGCACATCACTAAACTAGCGTGAAACATCCGGGGAGCTGGATCTGCCCAAGTTGGCACTGTGATGTGAGTTCATCATGGATCTAGACAAGCTGAGAGATCTGCAAGTATGTCTGCAAGCAGCAAAATCGGGAAATATAACACACGATATACAAAAGAGAGAAGGTAAAATAGAACAAGTACCAAGTGAACAGTGCGACGAGGAGTGAATGGCGTTCGATGTACTAACTCAGGGAAGGCAGATCCAGGTAAAAGGAGTGCCATAGCTGCTGCTCCTGGAAATCCCTACCCACTGTTTGTCAGTCTTTTTTTCCAGCTCGCAACTCCCTCCTCACTCACGCCTTGAACTGATTCTCTCGTCACATTACCCACTTCCTTGGCGATCCCCCTGGTCTACTTCCAGCATCCAGGGGGGTAAACTGAAGAAGAAAAAAAAAAGAGGAACTGTGAGCACCAAAACAAAGGCCGCTAGGAAGGAAGATCCCTGACCAAGAGTGGATCTTTGAAACTAAACTAAAAAAGTCTCCAAACGGGTCAATCCCTGGAAGCTCCGCCCAAATCTCACTGCGTCTTTCTTCCTTCCTTCCTTCCTTTGATGCACCTTCAGCTTCCTTCACAAGCCCCGTCCCGGTCCCTTCTTCAAAACTTTCTCTTAAACCGCAAATCCTTATAATGAATCCTCTGGAGCTTGTCAAACGAATGAACAACAACAACCAGCCACAATCCCAAAAACTTGGAGGGTTTCTTCAACCTCTGTTTGTTTGTTTGTTTGTTTGTTCGTTGCCTTTTGTAAATTTTTTTCTTCAAACGTCTCCGTTTCTAACTATTGTTTATCGAACCCGGTGGAGCAATTAAGGACTTGGACTACCTATCTTTCTTTCTTTCTTTCTTCTCCGCTCCCCCCCTCCCTTCACGAACCCATTAGATCCACTGTTCCATCTTCATTCAGCACCACCGACAAAACCACGAAACCCACAAACAGCAACCCCAAGAAACAAACGTGGCCTGAATGGGTTGTCAATTCCGATCGATCACACTCTGCAAAGGAGAATCTCTATAAGACTTCCTGCTTGATTGTTGCCCAGAGAGAGAGAGAGAGAGAGAAAGGCGGCCTTATTTGGGGACACTTGTTCTATCTCAAGATAATCAGCCAACAACCAGCAGGGCTAGCCAGTGAAGTGTGAGCAATGCTTGTCCTTTGTCCAATGGCATCCCTCACCTGCTTGCTGCTTTATCAATTCCTTCAAGATAAGGAAGAAGGGGGGGGGGGCACTAGGGCACCTTCTGCCTGCCCAGAGATGCCTCCCAGCCTCATTGCTACCATAGATAGATAGGGAGGGAAGGGGCCAGATGATTCTCCATTGGAAAACCATAACCACATAACAACGGCCCCCCACAAGGGACTCTCTTGCAAAATTGTAGGGAATGTTAGGACACTTAGTTTCATAGAATTGATTTGGTATGGAGGAGAAGGGGGGGATTCAAGGAATGCCCAGCCCAAAACATTCAACTCTCTCTCTTTTTGAAAGAACACAAACAGCCCCACCCAGCCACCCAGCCACCGATCCCCTTTTCTTTCCTTCTTTCTTTTGGAATGCACCACCCCTTGTTGGGTACACTACCAAATCAATTGGCAATTTGTTTGCCCAAATCTTTCTTTATTTACCTCTATTTATTTCATATTGAAACAGAAGTCTGATGGAATCACCCAATTTATTTATTTATTTATTTTATTTTTATTTGCAGAATATTTCATTGTACAATTTTGACAGTCAAGAATAAATTATCTGAAGTACTACACCTTACAATTTCAAATCTATGGCCGTATTCTAGTTGATGGTCTCCAGTAGGTTTTGGAGTTCGATCTTCTCAGATTTGGACAAATATGTAGGTACCCACTTTTTTCCTTTTTCTAATTCGCTAAACCATTCACAATTTTAAAAGTTCGACATCCGTTGCAGGTACAGAAGCTATTATATTATTGATGGTTTTTTTTTTTTTTGGCGGGGGGGTTGGCCATCCCTCAGCCCTAACTCCCAACCCCTTTTGGATAGTGCTGGGCAGGGCAGTAGCAAAAACCATGCCTTGTAAAAGTGTGTGAGGGAGAGGCTTTCTTGTGACCATTTTTTTGGATGACTATGCAAAGAGAGGAGGGCCAATATTGTCTTTGAATTAGCACCTTCCAAGCCACATATGAACTGACTTTGAACTGCCCCCCCCAATGAACCCCACCCTATGAACCACCCATGAACAAGCATGGTTTTTTTTTTCTGCCCTGCCCAGCACTATCCCCGGCAAGGGGTTGTTAGGAATTAGTGCCAAGGTATTAGGGTATCCATCTAGAACAAGCTGCTTATTGCCTCATGGCTCTACCCCTTGAAGGCAACACTCAAACCAGTAACAGTTTAAAGAGGAAATGTGGCCAAAAAAATTTCACTTATAGGCTAGTTAGTTCATTGTAACACCTCCTACAAATGTGGGACTAGTAGGTAAATGAAAACCACAATATCATTCTGTAGTTCTCTCACTTAGGGGCAGAGTCAACAAAGTTTTGGGCAACCCAAAAAAAAAAGAAAAAAAAGACATTCTAGTTTCTTCTTATACTTCCCATTGGTGGATTTGTGGAGGAGAGAGTACAGCATCCAGATGAAGTGTAAAATGACAAATGATTGATTTCTTTAACCAACTCAAACATGCAAAATTCTCTCAATCTTTCTCATAGAATACCTCTATAGCCTAGCAAATGCCAAACTGACACAAAAAGTGAGAAAAGATTTTATTCCAAAGTAAAGGGGTGACAAGTGATAACAAAAGCAAGGGGCCCAAATATAACTAACTGCCCAACAATTGTAGGAATTCAAAAGAGGTTGTTGGGTGGGGGCACTGGGGACAGCTTGCCCACTCACAAGGAGAGTCAGTCCCTTTGAAATAGGGAGAAAGTGTACAAGCTTCTGGCTCTGCTACTTTTGACATAGATATGCTCTAATGGATAAATTGTGCTTTGTACTTCAACTAAGCTCTCCCAGGTTGCTGTGCATTGTACCTTCAGCTTTATATATAAGAGCTCTTTTTGCAATTTGTCATTTTAACTGCAGAGTGAACCAACATCCACCAGCTCACCAATCCCCCCCCCCCCCCCCATATGCCTGAGGATGGATGGATGGATGGATGATGAGATGTGCACATGACACACATTTTCAATGTACGCTTGTCCCAGAACTAACCATGGTGGTTAGTTAAGCTATGTACCAACCCTTCACATGTAGTCACCAAGTTCATGATCTACTTACCTAGCTATTATACAGTAACTGCTTAGATTCCCTACCTATGTACAAATAATACGTACCCACTTACATACCTAGCTACCTAGGTATAAGTGGGGAGGGTTTACAAGATAGGTTCGAACCAAGGTGGTAGACTAAGGGGGTTGTTTAGAGTCAGTTGTCAGTTCTCCCATATTAGCTCAGTCATAACAGGCTTCTAATGGATAGTGCCACTTAATGGGTCACATAATCCCTACTAATAAGCAACAACCAGTAGGGCTAGTAACAAAGGTTTGGAAATTCATTCATTCATTCATTCATAGTCTAGACTTTTTTCAGCTTATTTATCCACTTTTACTTGTCTGGGTCTGGCGGTAGCCTAGTATATACTAGTGATGGGAAAACCTAGTAAATAATTTTGTAGGCTGGTCTCATTGTCCTTGTAAAACCAATGAAACAAAGGAGGTACAGCATGAACTAGTTGACAATTTATCTCTTTTGAGAGAGAGAGAGAGAGACACACACACACACACACACTTTTCTACAATACAGTTGCAGACTCACCTTTGTCCTCCCTACTGTCATCATCATCCCCCTTCATTTGAGATCTCCAGTCAATGTATCAGATGGCTGACATATATATATATCTGAGAGATGAAGTGATTGCTGGCCGTGGTAGTAGTATGAGGAGATCTGATCTTCACCCTCATTTGGCATATTTGTTGAATGGTGGCTAATCTTCTTCAATTGTTCACATGCCTACGCTACAAGATCATGTTTTTGCATAAGAACACTTGTTTCTGCCAACAAAGTTTTGGATCCCAAATGCCTAGACAAAACACACACACACACACACACACACACACACACACACTCCTCTTGTGATCAAATGTTACAATCTTTGGGCAATGGGTTTCTAATGTGGTAGGTACAGCCGTAGGGCAAGGGCTTTACTGAAATAACGACGATGGCCCACACAAGGTGGAGTCAAGTGCCGCCCATATCTGGTAATGCCCTCCCTCACCCAAGGGCTTTAACATGCACAATGACCATGGCTGCAGGGCACAAAGAACCTGAAGCAGCTTTATGATTTTCATAAAACCTGTGGAGAGGTTAGGCAGGATTTACAAAAATTGTAAAGCCCACACAAGAATTGGATGGATTTTTTCATCTGTAACAACGCGTCTGAGTACACTTGAAAAAAATCTAGGTAAGGCTCAAAGCCTCCACTATATAACCATTGGAAGCGCCTATCCATTGGGTTAATCATTTGACTCATATGAAACATGACATGAATTTCATGGGGTCAATTTTCTTGAGCAATATCCATAACATGTCTTGATTGAATTCAATTCAGCACCAGGTTCTCAAATTCTATCATCAATTTATCAGTTGTAAACAACTATTACTAGCTTAAGCATTACTTGGAATCATCAAACATTATATGTGCATTCCTTGTATGAGTTTGTCAAACCCATTCCCGAAAGGAAATATTCATGGTTTTCTTCCAGGTTGGTTCTAACCCCAAGTCAAAGTTGCAATACTCTCCCTCATTAGGAGAAAAGTTAATGCATTCATTGATGTAATAAGATTTTATTTGGAAGCTCCATCTTTCATGAGTTGTGTTTTAAGGGGGAGCCTTTGATTCATTATTGGCTTCATGTTATTTCAATCTTTGAAGCTAAGTTTTTTGCTTCATTATTGCAACTACAAATTAAGGTCATCTACCTCTACTTGTCATTGCAACCATATGACTAATGTCATATGCCTCTTCTCATCATTGTAACCACATGACTAAAGTAGCTTCAAGATTCACCATTTTGCCCTCGTTTGACCTAAATATATTAAACAAAAAAATCCAACTTTTTTTTAATTTGATTAAAAATGATTAAAATTTCCAAATGCATTCAAACATAGATTGAGATTTTGTTTCAATTGAAAAACAAATCATATTGAATCTCAACCCCATTTGATCAACCCTAACTCCAAGAAAATGTAAAATCTAATTCATTACGAAATTAATTATAAAGACATTACACGCCATTATGAAAATCAACGCATTTGAAATTAATTTCAATATGACATTAAAAAATTAAAAATATTTTTAATTTTCTTTCTTTTTTTCAATGGCAATTAAGACATTATGAAATTAAATGGAACTATGAAACTAATCATTTTAAATTTTCAATTGAATTATGAAATGAAGATCATGTGAAATTACATATTATTTTAATTAAATGTGTTATATTTTAATTTAAAACCCAAATGAAATTAAAATAATATAAAACCAATATCATTTGTCTTTGCATTTCAAATTAAATTCATCACACAATTAAATGTAATTATAAATCTAAATGTCGCATAAGATGTTATCAATAACCTAAATAAATGTTGAATTACATAGATTAAAATTATGTAAATATGTAAATAGAGGTGTGCAATAAATTTCGTTAGGAAATTTCATAATTACATAATTATATCATAGTGCACAAGATTTTAAATAGAGATGTTTATAGACCTATGCGGTTACATTATTTGTCACAAATTCAAGTTGTTGTCCAATGGTTAAAGATTTGGTTTACAACTATGGAGAGGTGAAGTTTCAATTCCATGAGTATGGTATTGGCCTACGTGATTACAAAATTAAATTAAGCACTTGTGACTTACATGACCTTTGGCCAAATTAGATTTGTCACTTTGACCATGACACATATGCTATGTGAATGTGGCCAAAATATTAGAACATATGTACATATATAACAAATTGTCACCACACTCATCACCAAACTTTCAAAACATAAATATTTTTTAAGAGAGTCACATATACTTTAAATGTAATCATAAATCCATGTTTTGTTCATAAAACTAGAATTTTTCTCTATTGAGTTTCAAGATGGCTAGAGCAAGTTGACATGCTTCAAGAACAACTTTCAAATAACTTAATTACACAAATCATAAGAAGGAAGCGTTAAGTGCAATTGAAATCAAAATTGGGTCACAAATTTCAACAACAAAGGCCATATGACTTTGGGAGGTTTTTCCTCCTTATAATATACTTTGTAACTTATCATGGGAACCACATCATAATGATACTTTCTCAAAATCACTTGAATCCTTCTCCCAAAATTGGAATATGTTGTTTTGCAACATAAAAGGTTTTTTGTAAATCTTAAGATGCATATTTGTTTTGAACATGTGAGTATAACCATCTTATGTTATGGCCCTTAATAAATAGATTTAATTGAATTGCCAATAAATCGAATAAACCAATCCAATACCCTAAGTAATAAAAGAGGACCCATCAATATTTGTGGGCCAATCTTGTAATCAACTTGTTTTAAATGGCTCTTTGGTTAAATTGATAATTGTTACAAAATGATTGTCTTTTTACAAATATTTTTAATCAAACAATCCATGATTTCTTGCCATGTTGCTTATGATGCATACTTGCCTAAATGCAACTTCCCACTTTTGAAGCCATTCTTTTTTATAACAATTATGTGCCACATGTTTAGGTCATGTCTCACAATAATAACATTCTTGGTTACTACATTATCATTGGCTTCTTTGTTGTCTACCATGGCCTCTACGACTCCCACCACTTCTAAAGTTACTATGTTGGCCTCCAAGGATTGGACTTTCTTGTAATCAATGTTGAAGTTCGTTTCCATGTCATCCAACACAACTACTCTAGATGATGACCATCTTACCTTGGCCACTACTAACATTTGATTTTAAAAAAGTTTCATGCAAACTTCCTATATTTGAACTATCGATAATTTTCATATCCCCATGATAAAAACCCCTCATAATTTTGAAAAGTTAAGAAATGTTTTCACAATTTGTAGTTGGAATCCAAAACTAATTATAATATTTTTGAGGACCATTCAAGATCTCATCCATTAAATTGTCAGTTATAGAGGCTTAAATAGATCCAATAACATTTGCAAGGCTTTTATTTTCATAAAATAATCATTAAAATTTAGTTAGTTTTTTTACACATTTGTCCAACTATTGCTTGAGCTACATCTTACAAACCTAAGGTACTAGTATACATTTCAGCAATGTATTTCAAACTTCCTTGGATGACTTTGCATTCTAAATATGCATTCTCATTGAGTTTGAAACACTCACAAAAAGTCAATACAAAGCTTTCTTGACTTTTTCATGCCAAGTTTAAAAAGCTAAACATGTGATAGAATAGGAGTTTCTAGCAAAGAAAGTAATTTGTGCTCATTACTACTAATGTATTTTCAAGAGCCTTTAAATAGAAAGAAAATTCATCATCTTGAATTTCCATGCTTAAATAATCAAAGTTTCTCTTGTCTAATTTAACAGTCACAATTTGAGATGGATTATTAAACATTTCAAAAAACTAATGAATTTCCTCTTCTTTTTTTTTCCTTGTATACATATTTTTTCTACTTGCAAATCCTCAATGTGAAAACCTCTTAACTAGATAGCTTCTTGCCTAAGCTCTTTGCCAAACAACCCAGGTCCTCCTACTATGAAAAGAAACAAGACAAAAGCAAAAATGAATTCACACAACATCAAGTGTTACTAAACAACCAAATGTGAAGACACAATCTCTTTGCAATTTTGTAAAACATGCACACAAGAGATTGAAGCTCACAATATGGAGCTCAAAGATGAAAGAACACTATCAAGTTTTTTTTGTTCTACATCAACACAATAACTTGCAACACTCTTGCAATGCAATACATGCAATGAACCATATGTTTCCATAACAAACTGAAAATTGAAATAGTTTGTGTGGCTAACATATGAACCTTTTCTCCAAACTATAAGTAAATGGTGACACAATTGCATAACAAATATATCCACAATTTAGAGAAATTTAGAAATTTTTCATCCACGGGTTGAGCTTGAAATCTCACTAATAATATTAGTTCACATTAGACATGTGAAACATTTCACTCACTTGAGAAATAGATCATTCATTGGTGAAACATTTTAGTATTATATTAATGTTTTTGTTGATTGCATAGTGGGACATCTATTTTGTTGTGTCATGTGAAATATCATACATTAAGTGAAGTAGGAAAAATACATACAGGGTGAAACATTTTTTTTGAAGATTTCATATAGGAAAATGTAATGGCAGAAATTCAATTTTAATTTTCAAATTATTTCATTTGTCTACATTCTTAGATACTTCTTTTCCTCATATTGCAAAGTGGCAATCTCTTAGTCTGAGTTACTCTGAACTTTGAAGGTGGCCTTTTGGTACCCACCTAGGCTAGTCATTTGCTCTCGAGATATTGTATAAACTTGAACTCTGAAAGAATGCCTGGTGAAAAAAAGAAGCTCATTGGGTGGTGAAATGTTCCATCATTAGGAGAGATTTGAGCTTATGTGTCTCATTTTCAGAATACAATGTTTTTCAAACTAAGTGCAGCAGAAAGTTCTGAGAATTATCTGAGGATGGTGGCCTGCAGAACAATTTCTAGCATTGCATGGGTTTGAGAATTTGATAATTGAAATTACAAGTGCCAGTTCATGGAGTGATGCACTCAATGTCCAGAGCTCTGAAATTTTGAGGTTTTTGCAAGCATGCCAAGTTGGGTTGTGATAATAATCTTGGGTAACTGATGGAGCTTTAAACACTGAGCCTGGCATATAGCAACTTCTCAGGAAGCATCAACAAAGAAGTTGCATCAGCTGTTGATGTTGGTGAGGATGTTCAATGTGAACAGAAATGCAGTATTTAATAGCAGTCAGTCTCTTCCAACTCTTGGAGAATCTCCTTTCATTTGAAATGTTGGCTGGTTTCTTCAGCAATTGCCAGAAGCTTGTCATTCTTTCATTAGCTAGCAACATCCTCAATGGGTCCAGCCCTTCTTCATCTCTCTGTTCATGTGTTTATGAGCTTAATGTTTTGAATCCTGTGGAGAATTAGCTCTTATGCAATATTCCTGCAGGTATTGAACAACTTCAAAAAACAACCAACATTTTCAACATTTTTCAGAATTTTCTATCTGGACTAATCCTGGTGGAGATTTGGCTCCCTACAGAACCAAATGAGCCCAAGTCTCATGAGCAACAAATTAACAGGCAGCATTCCTTCAGAACTCAACTCTTGCAGTAGTTTGGTCGCCATACACTTCAACAGATGACTGTTTATTACCAGACCACCCAAGCTTCTTGCCCCAACTGTACAGTTCTTAGCACATGGATGTTTTAGGTTATAGATTTGAGGGAGCTGTACCAGAACAAGCTTGTATAATGCTCCAATCTTGCTGGGTGTGAACCTCTGCACCAAATCTTCCTTCAAAAGGTTGAAATGGAACTCCACAATCTTGATGTCACAGATGGTAATCAAGATTTGCCATTGTGAATCTTTGACAGAAGTTTGCAGAGGGTGGCAGCCTTCTGGCTTCATCTGGCAGTCAAGAATGAGCCTGGTAATTGTCCAGATTATTAATGTGAGAGGATGTGGTATTAGCCAACCAGATTCGCAAGGGTTCTGTTTACTGAGGCTACTTGAATTGCAACACTAGTTTGTGCAGTCAGTCAAGAGAAAAAGCACACCAAATATAGTTTTACTTGCAAAAGAGCTTGATGGGTTTTCCGTCACATCTCTGGAAGCAATGGGAAAACTCAGCCATGATCTTATACACTACAACATGGTGCACGATAAATATTCACTACAAGATTACCCTGATGGACAACCTTAAGAACCTACCCTCAAAAGGTCACCAGAGAAACTCCAGAACAGCTCTAAAATACTAGCCAAGTGCTCATAGAGAATCCATCATGAGGGAAGCTCAGCGCTGTCCATGTTTTCTGTCTTCTTTCTTTACATTCAAAAGGAGATCTTCCATGAGCTCTGACACCTGCAACATAGTCCACTCCACAATTGATGTCAGAAGGTATAGATAGTTGGATCGCATGAACGTATGCCTCATGTTGTGTGAAATTTTGGAACTAATTTCCATTTATTCCTTGGAAATTCACATCTCACCCATATGGACCCAGAATCACAAGTCATTTCTGCTATTGAATTTTTTAAGGGAAAGCATTATTGGTGTGGGAGATTTTAGGCCATTTGGAATTTTTCAATTTCTGGACATTGGTTGGGATTGCACATGGATCTTAGTTAATGCCAGATAAAAAAGTATTTGGTTACAAAAATTTCTGGAAGATTGTTCAAGGGTGCAAAAAGGTGGTGTGCACGGGTCAATTTTGTCAATTCTTTTAACATTGACTTTTTAAGTCATGTAGGGCCGCACATTAGTTCAAAAAACGTGGACTTCTATTTGAATATTTGTCATGATTTTTATGTGTGGACCACAAAAGTGGAAATTTGTGTTGCATGATTTGTGCATCTTCATTTGTGTTCGTTAGGTTGTCTTTCTTGTTTATCAATATGCTGGTTGGGTTGTCATATGATATGAAGGGGTAGGAGAGTTGTCAAAATGTGTGCCATTTGACTGTGACCTAGCAATGAGCACAAGTTTTCAAATTGACTTCTTAATGATCTTGTGTTTACTATTCAATGTGAAAAGTAATGTGCCTTCCCACGTGTTTTTATCATCATAGTGAATCTAATGGTCATGATTGGTGTGATTAATGGCCAAACATAAAACAAGGCAAACCACCCAATCCTTATCATTGAATAAGTTTTATGTGACATTTGGTTTGCCCAAACATATTGATTTGGTTTTTTAACCATGGTTAAGTTATATGTGGATGTGTAGTTGTGGATATCCGTAAATTTGATCACTAGGATGTCCCATTGTTTGGCATTGTGATGAGATCAGATTGATGATTGGTGGACCATTTTTGTTATGTTCACAATGTGCTCAAGTGTTGTTAATCTTATGAAATGTTTTTTGTGAATGCAAATGCCTTAACCATATAGGTGCCCTAGCCATAAAAGTGCAACATCCATGGGTTCATGTTATGAAAATTGTGATTTAAGGGGTAGGTTATGTCGTTACATGTTCAACATCCCTTTAGGTTTAATGTAAACCATGACAAGTTCATCAAACCTTGGTTATCGAAGGTTTTGGGTTAAACATCCAATTTAGGGTTAAGGTTCATCTTGAAAGGTGCACATGATTCGAAAACAAGGAACATGGTTATTATTACCAATGGTTTTACCAAACATGGGGTGTGGTTCAAACCACTCACAACACCTTCATCGTCATCTTGGGGGAATCTTCAAATTTTTAAATAGGTTCACCTCTAAGTTTTATCACCACACCATGGATAACATGTACGAAACCACCAAGGGCCCCTATTGATATTCAAGGGCAAGATTAACACTATTGAACTAAATGATTTCATTTAAGAATTTGATAACTAGTGTGATATGTAATAGATGTGAAATCCTTAGTTGTTTACACCTTTCATCTCATGAAAATGTTTATTCTAACATTTGGAGGGGCCGCCTATGGATGACTATCATGAATTTAAGTGTGCCCATGAGGTTCAAATTGAAGAAAGGTGTTTGTACTGGTCACCCAATTATGTTTCCATTACTAGGGGACTCAAAGCCATAAGTGGTGCAACAATATCCCCTATTAGTAATGTGGTAAGTGGAAGCAGGAATGTTAGTGGCAATGAAACCATTGGAAGTGGTGGAATCACCGGAAGTGGTGGTATTGGACTTTCCATTAGTACACAATTGAAGGCTTTTTCCCCACATTTAACCCAATTATGAAATTCTTTTGAAAGTTGCAATAGAATTATTAAAAGGTTTGGATTGAAAAATTGAATTGTTTATAAGCATTTCAATGTAAGTCCCATGAAAATTTATAAGAGGCCTATGAATGAATACATAGGTTGATTATGATGACACAAGGTGTGATGAAAGCCCAAGTGGTCCAATTTGGTATGGGATCTTGGATAAAAAAACTTAGGCATCAAGTGCAGGATGCCATGTTATTTCAATTCACACAACCCATTTTGACAAATATGTTCCACTTATCGAAATGCATCAATATGAACATGGTGGAGTAACGAATAGTTACACTTGGGTTTAACAAATAAAACCTAAGGATGCATTCATATCATTGGCTCAATAACCATGTGGCTAGTTCAATAAGGCCACACCACAAAAAATACAAGGGGCCAAGTTGGAACAAGATGGTTCCATATCATATTTTCCTCCGCTGGGGGGAAAGGACAAATGTTGAAAATGTGGTGGGCCTCATTGACGCACTCCCACTTCCTTAAAGGATTCAAATGTGAGCCTAAGTAAAAAGCAACAGAAGAGGGAGGAGTCGGAGCACGCTCCCTAGCTCACAACACTTTGAGGGGTAGAGGGGTGTGTTGGAGCTCCGGGATGGGACTAGGAAGAGTTGACAAGCTTCACTCACTCACACGAGCTTGCACACAACCCACACAAAGTGGTTAGTGCATAATAGGAGCACCTTTGGTGCTAGGACGAGCCACGAGCAACACGGACACACAAGACTCACCACGGCCCGGACTTGGGGGAAGCCACCACCTTCCCCCTTATAATATACTCTGCAGCTCTCCACGGAGGCTACATCCAAATGGCTTTTTTTCTCGGGACTCCCGAATGGGAGTCTCGAAATCCCACCAACTGGGACTCCCGCGACTTTGGAGCCCCATAACTTTGCGAACAGACCTCTAATTGAGGTGCGGCCTGAAGCAAAGTTGTAGCTCTCATCGAGAGTTTTCCAACGATATGAGGCACGCCCCCTATAACTAAGTAAATTGGGTCGATTCCCGAATTTTTGTGGTCGGGAGTCAAACTGGCAGTTTGACTCCCGGCCTTTCTTTTGGCCATAACTTGTGTTTCAGATATCTGAATGAGCAATGCAAGCCCATTTTAGACATCTACGTTTCAAGAGCTTTTCAATGATATAAAGAACGCCACAAGCCATTGGGTTTTGACCCCTGCAATTGCTCTTTGAAGTTTCGGAAGTCCACCGGGACTCCATCTCCCAAAGTGGGAGTTGCCCCAAAGTGGGAGTTGCCTTGGGAGTGTGAGTGTTCACTCCCTCACACTCCCTCACATTTCCTTACACTCCCGGGAATAATGTGATGTGACTCCCTGGCTTCCTCTTGGCCCGCAACCTTGCAATGCCTTTGCTTTAACTCCCGGGCTTCCTTCCTCTTAGCCCGCAACCTTGCAACCCCTTTGCCTTGGTCGCGAGCCCAAAGCTAGGGTTGCGACATTCATCAAAAGAAGGATTACATTAATGTTCTTTAAGACACTACCATCAACCCCTCAATCCAACCTTGTTTTCACTATAAGGTTTATGGACATGATGCAAACCATTGTTTCACATTACATCCAGAATTGAAACAAAGCCAATCACAAACGTCAAATGTTAGTAAGGGCCAAGGTTTTGGGAAGGACCAAAAATGGGTCAACCACCAAACTAGTTTAAGGCCAATCCAACACCATGGAAGTTAAGTTTGCACAATTGGAAACCCTAATTACAATCATGGTGGCCCATGTGAATCTATTGCATTTGGGTCAGGGAATGCAAAAGATCAAGAGGATGGCTAATCTTCTACTTTGGATTCAAACCCAAGATATTTTTGTGGAGGCGACTTTTCAAAATCAATGGCCCCCAATGAAGATATGTTAGATGTTTTAAGAAGCCATGATGATGGAGACCATATTGAGGTTCCCAATTTGGTCAAGATGTTTTCCATAGTTACACTAGTGATAAGGGCTAATGTTTAGATTCAAAAACCATGAGGTGTTGATGAAAGGTTGGATCTTCAGTGTGGTGAGGCTTAATACCAAATGTGGCTCTTGTAATCATTCATGTTGACAAATATCATTCCCTATCCTCTAGGGGCATTGGTTTCCAATAGGTGCTAAGGAAGGTGCCTAATTTTATTCCTAGGCCCAAGGCACCCATGGGTTTGTTGGGGATGGCCAAAATGATGTACCAAACATTAATGTTTTTCACTGAAACATTGGCCATTTTAGGTATATAATCAACAAATGTGTTACATCTAACAACCATATTGTGAAAATGAAGGAATTCACACCAGATGTGATGGTAAAATCAAAAAGCATTTTTGTTCTTACTATAATTCCCCAACATGTTTTTGAAGCTAGTTCTACATAAGGTGTGCAAGGTGCACCCTAAATCTTTGCATGTGCTTATGGCCAAGCTTCATGACCTTGCAACATGACCAACCATTGATCAAGCCACTATTGTTCTTGATGTGGTGAGGATACACAATGAAGAAAGAATTTTTAACTAAAGGGGGGTATGGTACGTCAATATCAACCCCACAAGGTTTTTTTAGATTTCAATGTTCAACCATGTTAATGTTGGGCAAGGCCATTGTCGACAGTTTTGGATTCATTAATGCCAATTTCGACCATGCCCATATTGAATTTTGACATGAATGGGTGGCTTGTAGACGATTCAAGGGGTACTACACAAAAGATTGTGATCCAAGTTGATCCTACTAAACCAACAACTTAGATTATAGTACAAGCTCGAGTAGTGTTCATGCATGTTAATCCTATGACATATTGGTTGAAGGTGCAATATTATATGCCCTAGGGGTTGCCATCAATTTTTGGGAAGAAATCACATACTACTACCCAAGATGGTAAACCAAAGTTAGCCACAAAACTTCATTATTAGTGAGGTTCATTGGGGGGGCAAGTTGGAAAATCCAACAAATCCACTATTTTGGCTAAATTTTTAAGCCTTCCAGATAGGTTTAAACTATTGGAGGGTAACATCCATGATTAGGATGAACTCCCAAATGGAAAATTAGCAATGTTAAGACCAGAGGAGATGCCATTCATTCAAGATTCCACATTGGACCCCTACCCACCATGGGGCACATTGATGTCCAAGCTACAAGCATCCATTAATCATTTTATTTATTGGATTCAGAACACTCTACCGTCACCAAGCCCACAAATATTCATGAATGTTGGTATTAGATAATGGGTCACCATTATTGAACCCATTAAACACCAAAGTCATTCATTGGGATAATTTCAAGGATGTGATATGCCTACTAAAATTTTTCAAAGGCATCAATTTCAATCTAATTGTAATGTTGTAATCAAGGATCCAAATATGGTGGTAACTTTACGTGGAGTGGGATTCACATGTGAAATAAACCTATAGGCATCATGTTATGATGTTGTAACAACATCCCACTTTGTTGCCAACATTCCTTATTAATCAACATCACATTATTGGGGGCACAAGATTTTGATGGGATTGGGCCAATAGGTATGGTCATTTCAAGATGGTTGTGTTAAGGTTGTTCATAAACTGGCATGGGTCATGGACTTTCAAACCTTAAATTAAGACTTTTTTAGGAGTTGATTTGTCTATTGCAATATTTTCAAACCACGTAGATGTAATCATGTGCATACATGTCAAAGAATGCCCCACCATTGGAAGATTTTCACCCTATTGTTTTGGCTAGATGGCACCAAATTAAAGCTTGGATCAATGAGCCAATGCAAGTGGATGCCGTAGTAATTAGTTCATGAACACATTGGTTCTATTTTTTATGGACTAACTTAACACCACCAAAGGTGATCCAATGAACATGTCAACTCATTCTTAGGTCACCCACATGTTTAGTGGATGACATATTGGATTTAGGATGCCACTCATGCACAATTCATCATGATGACCAACCACCTTTGTCTATGGTTAATAAGGTTGGCCTTCCATAAACAACCCTACCAACATTTATGAATTTTCCACATTTTCATGCATTTAAGAATGGAAGCCTTGGGATGATTTGGGACTCCAATTCATCCAGTATGGAAGAACCTAATGTAGATGAATGAAAATGGGCCATGGGCTTTTGCACTAACATCATAATTGTGTTCAATATTTTTGAGAGAACTTAGAGGTAGATTTTGGGGCAAGTTATCGACCTTAATTGCCTCACATGGTTTTCTTGTTTAATATTGGTTGAACAAACATGTTTGGCAAAATGTTTCCTACCCACCCATTGTACATCTCCATTTGTTGGACCACTAATTGGGACAACTATGTCCATGCAAGGGGGGGGGGGAGGGGAGGGGGGGTGATGTAACAACACAAGTTGCACATCCTTGGCATACATGGGATTAGGAATGCTAAGAGGGATTTACTTGAATTTGGAAGGAGGTTTGGGATGTGGGGGCGCTGAAACAATGTGGTACCTCTTAATATTTTGCATATCAACTATAAGTTGTTTTCTTAGCCTTCGACAATGGGGATAGTTCATCATCCTAGCCTAGGGCATTGTTGACCACAACCACATAGGAACTAAATATTGGTCTAATGATATAAAGGATGAAATGCACACAACACAATGGCAATTGTAGGATTATGTTAAATGATGCACCTTCAACTTGAAGGAATTGGGCCAATTGAAGGGACAAGAGGTCCGGATCATATTGGAGGGATGATAATCCAATTTTTAGGAAACCTTACAAGCATAGTTAAATGGAAAGGGCTTTAGTTCAAGCTCAAACAGTAAAATTGTTGGATGCATGTTTGGTGAAATTGTTTAAAGGTGAATACCATTTAGTAACAATGATGTTAACCAAGAAAGATATTTTTGGCAATTGGACCGAACATTACATGGGTCAAAACACATTCAAAGGGGCCACAAGCATTACTAATTTACATTAGGATTCTAGGTCTTTTCCCCAAAATAGTTTTTTCATATGAGTGAATTTTTGAATGATTATTTTTACAACTTGTTATGAAAATGATTAGAATTGCCCTAGAATTTCCCCAATAATTTTTTTAAATCATTTTTTAATAGATATGAAATTGTAAAATATACAAATTCCTTATAAATTTTATGTTTCATCTTGAAAAATTATGATAATTTGAAATCATACCAAAAAATGTGAATTTTTAAAAGTTTAATTTAAGGTAATATAAACCTTTTTTTTTCAATACATCATGTACATTATAGCCATTTAAATATGTGATAAAACATTCTTGAAATTTTGAATTTCTAAATTTTCAAACGTACATACTTTGAAGTTTCAAAGTTTTAGAATTCCACATTTTTGAAATTGTGAATGTTTTTATAATGTGTCTAATAGGTTATTATCATCTCATTTTTTCACCATCAACTTACTTTATTGTATGAGTCCTTTGAAAGTCCTTTGTAAAAATGTCCTTATTTAATGATAAAGTTTATCACTTTCAAAAGTTCTTAATTAAACCAAAACCTAAAATTGGATCAAATGGATTTTTAATTTGAGTTTCTTGAAATTTATATGTATTAAAAAGGAATCATGTGCCATGATTACCATGGTTTCAAATGGAAAAAACTAAATAAATCTTAATTTTTTTATGACAAAATTTGACATTCGACACCTTTTTTGGCTCCATTGGATGTGTTTGGACCCACGTGTGGAGATTAACATCAAATGAATAAATAGACCCACTTGGACAAATATGCCATGCCTTTGCCAAAGGAAATTTTTGATGTCTTAAGACAAGCCAAGGTTTTTAGTACCAATTCTATGGGTTGTCAAAAGGAAGGGCATAAACTTGGGGTCCAAAAGTTTTGGAAAGAAAACAAATTGGCAACACCCCATAGTGATGGGCTTTGGTGTTTCATTGAAGCTCTATTTTCCATTCTTCTTAGTGTTTTCTTGAAACTTTTCCACTTGTTTTTTGAAGTTTTTTCCATCATAGCCTTTGCCTTTTGAACTTTGGTCAATACCTTTCAAATGTTTTGTTTTTTTCCAAGAGTTGTCAAAGTTTGCTGATCCCTTGAGCTTTGATGTAATTTTTGGGTCTGATTTGCACCACATACAAATGGATGTAGCCCAATTTTCTTGCTACCATGGGGTGCTAGTATAATTTTTAGGTTTGATTTGCACCACATACAAATCGATGCAACCTAACTTTCTTACTGCCACAAGGTGCTAACACAATTTTCAAGTTTAATTTGCATCACATATAAATGGATGTAACCCAACTTTCTTTGTTCATAGAGTGTTGATGTAGTTTCCAAGTCTAATTTGCAACAAATACAAATGAATGCAACCCAACTTTCTTACTGCCATGGGTGTGATGAGTTTCCAAATATGAATTCAACCACATGCAAATGTATGCAATCCAATTTACTTGCTGCCATGGGATGTTGAATGCATGGTTAACATAAATATTATAATTGAAGGTCATTCAAGAAGCATGTATGCTTGTGAACAAATTTCTAAAACTTTGAAAATGGATGGTATTTGTCAATGTTTTTATTAGATGTAGCTTGTTTGACATGTGTATGTGAAAGGTGGTCGTAAAAAAATATGGCATGAAATGATTACTTTTGTTTGTGATTCAAAAAATTATACTAAAATGAATAATTACAACATTGTTTCCATTTTTTTTAGGTTTGATTTTGGTCATGTTTCAATTATGATGTGATTTGCAAGTATGATTTTTCACAAAGCACAAATGTATGCAACCCACGTTGTTGTTGTTATGGAGGCAAGTGTTGAATGCATGTGTTCTAGCACATATGCACACTTGAAAGTCAAAGCAAGTACACTCATGAACAAACCATTGATAATGAATAAGATCCATTATATTTGTTGGAAGTATTTTGGTTCAACATGCACATTCAAAATGTGGCAATTATGATATGTGGCAGAATGAACATGTTTTCCCAATCCCCAATTTGAAACCCATCCTAAACCACCCACATTGAAACACATTGGAATACCACTATATTACACATAGTCATGCTTACACCATGTATATAAACTTCCATACATGTCCACCTTGAAGAGCAACCACTCATGGAACACATTTAATCCTTGGGGACATTGGATATCACTAATGCATCACTTAACCTTCATGAACTATTGAAGTTCAACACAATGGACTAATGCATTAGACCAAAAGTTCCATTAGACCAACAATTCCACCAAGCTAATCCATTAGACCAACAATACTACTATGCCAAAATTTGCACTAAGCCAATCCATTAGACCAACAATTTCATTAGGCCAATAATTCCACCAATCCAATCCATTAGACCAATCCACCAAGTTTCATTATAGTCAATATATGGTGGAATGGGACAAGTCCCATTCCACCAAACTCCATTAGATTCCACCACACATAATTTTAAAAGATTAATTTTAGTATAGAAATAATGAATATTTAGTGTCCCAAGTGGACAAAAATGGAGTTCAATGGGACAAATTAATGCATGGTGGAATCTTAGTGGGGTTTTAATTCCCAAACATTCTACTTCATCAACATTTCCACCAAAAATTTCTGATAATCCACTCTAGTGGAGTTGGTGCAATTTGAGTGGAACTTGAATGGAATGTTCAATGGATTGGGGACATGTTATGTAGTAGTGCTTGGAGTGCTTATGGATAGGGCAATCAAAATCTAAGATGCACTTGTGTGACTCTTCATTTTAGGATCATTCGTCTTGAAATAGGGGATGAAGAACCTTGTCAAAGACTTCATGATCTCCATTTAATGCCAATAAGTGTTGGCCAAGATTGCAACATGCTAACACACTATTACCTACAAAGAAACAAATGCTAAAAAACAATGTAAAATGAAACTAGAATGCAACAATAGCAAGGTTGAAGTTGCAAAGTCAACAACAAAGGAGCTAGGCTTTGAGCAAGCTCCAATCAACACCTAAAGCATGAAAGCATGCATTTCCTTGGCATCATGGAATGGTTTCCTAGAGGTTGAGAATTCCATAGTGTTGTTATTAGTCTAGTTGTAAAGAATGTTTTCCTCCACAACCTTAATCCCCTGCATTCCAATATGTTAATTGTAGGTGGTTAAAGCTCAAAAGTCTAAGGGGTCTTGACCAAAAGTGTGGCCTTGTTGAGTAGAGTTTGCAAGAAGATTCAAGGGCGGTGAGAATTTCAATAAACAACTAGCAAGAGAGTTGGATGGACAAGATATGGAACAAAGAAGTACTTTCAACCTAAGATCTTTAGTGGTAATCAAGGGAAAGTTGTTCACTACTACCCACTTCATTCAAATGGAGATAGAGTAATTGTCTAGGAATTCTCTAATATGTTTGAACTCATAGATAATCTGAATGGAAAAACAAGATGGCAGCATTTTGTGACATGGTCTTGTCAACGAAGATGAAAACAAACTCCACATAATTGGGGACCTTGGCATTCCACTCTAGAATCTTAGCTTTAGAATGAGACACCGTGGGAACACCAACATTTTTTGGAATGTTTCCAATGACAAGGTCAACAAGCCTTAATGGATTGACTTGACAAACACAATTCCATTTAATTCTTACAAACTGGAAAAAGGAATGAAATGAAACTACTATTGAAGACAAAATTGATTGAGATATGAGGATATTGGTGTGTTCACTTGACGAAGTTAACCTATGATAATGACATGCTCTAAAGACCATTTTCATGTTCTCATCCATGAAGACACCAAAAAAGTTCATGAAAGAAGCATCACCTTCTCATGGAATCTCAATGTTTAACTTAATGGACCCTTAGATAAAACCCATCGAGATGATGATGGTCATCATTTTTTTGGGGACAATTTAAGCCAATGGCTAAAACACCTCCTTTTAGAACTCTCCTGGAGGTTAAAAAAATCTTGCTTTGAGGTTGTGACTTCATAATCCACCATGGTCACATCCTTTGCAACCTCAACAATATCCTGAGGTCTTTTTCCCCTTCCTTTTCATAGTAAACTTTTTCTTGCTTGCCTGAATATCTAAACCCCCAAAACTAATGAACTTCTATTGGAAGTCAAGTTCATGGCTTTCTTTGAGGACAACTTTAGATGGCGGGGTACAATCCTTGGGGCATTCAAGGTACCAACCACAACCCTCAAGATGATTTGGCAACCAATCCTTGAAGAGATCCTTGCGAAACATGGTGATGTATGTTTTGGGATCTCACCAAATTTGTAGCAGGTTGGGGAGTTCATTGATCGCACAACTAAGGAAGAGAACATGGTAAAAGAACCTAAGCAAGAAATGAGGATACCAATTTTTTTGTTTAGATCAATGATTTGACTAAAAGAAACTGCATTGTGGTAGAAACAAAACAAATAAAAATAAATATAGTGATAAAAACTTGAAATGGCACTTGTAAAGAACCCTTTTGTGGGCCTCCTTTCCTCCTAATTGTTGTTCCCAAGATTTTCTATGACAATTTATGCCATCCTTAGGTTTGAATTCTTGAAAAAAACATGTCTTCCATACCTCAAGTCTCTAGTGGAGAATATATTTTTTCAAGGTCATTAAACCATGGATATCTTTTACAATGAGGTTGAGGTTAGAGATTGTGGCACTACAAAGCTTGAGTGCCTCAACTTCACACTACAAAAAATCATAAATAATCAGATTAAATTGTCAAAAGATAGAAAATGGAAAATCATGCAAGAAGAGTTAAAGTATTACTTGGTGCCAAAATGTTGCCTTTGTGCAACCATTTGTCAAATTGGGTGTTTGAGAAATCTTGCTTTGGGAACTTCTTGGATTCATTTAGCACTCCAGATTCATTTCATTACTTCAACCAAGTAACTTTTTGCTTCTTGCTCATAGAAGAATACATGAACATCTAAAATTTTTTAGTGAACAAATAAGCTTTGGGTTGTTGTCATAATGGGCTTGAATTTCTTGTAAAAATTCAAGCCCAAAAGCTAGATCATAATCAGGGAGGTGTTTGTAAAAGGTTTGCAACTTTGTAGGAGATTTGTCACCTTTCTTAAGGACCTTTTCACAATATAGTTTGATAGGGTGCAATCATACTAACATGTACCAAAAGCAATCATAACCACTACTTAATATTTTGAACTTTGAATTATAAAAGAAATTAGTAATAATAAATAGAATAATTTTTTATAAAATGTTATTATGAATACATTATGTACATATCATAAATATTTGGAATCAATCTAATGAATGAAAAATTTCTAACCTCTTGTAACCATTGTTTAAAAGCTCCATAAAAGCACCTTAAAAGCAATTTTAACACTAAAGCACAATTTGAAAATATTTTTTAACATGACATATTTTGGGATATTTTTTAATATACACCTTAACATAATAATATTAAGATTTAAAAAATAATAATAATGTTTTTTTAGAAAGACATATTAAAAAAATTCTTAAAAAATTATAAGAATAAATTAGTGGTCTAAGGGGGCACGTGTGGCTCCTAATATCATGGTTGGACTTGATAGTCATATCTATAACAAATGTAAGCTCCCTTTGCAAAAATCACAAAGGTTTTAATAATCTTAATACAGAGATGTGAGAAAGAAAAAATTGAACCAAATGAAATTCAATAAAAAAACAACAAACAATCACCTATACATATAATTAGAAAAGGCCTTTAATGTGAGGGAATGCCAAGTCTTCTTTGATGTGCTCTCACATTTCTTATACACATCTATTGGCACCACATCCTTGAATTGCTTCAAGAGAATGATTCCAATCCCTTGAATGCAAAAGAACTCATGGACAAGGCTTGGTTTCACATGATCAAATTTAACACCCATACATAGTAACAATAAAATTGAAACATTAGAAATAAGGAGAAAAATAACATATTCGATTTTTGAATTATAGTAAAAATAAACAAAAGGGAAGAAAACATACTTATTTAAGTTAGTCATGGTAGTGCACAGGTCTTTAAGCCTGTGACATGTGTCAAGTAAAATTGAATCAATAGAAATATGCCAAAATGGCTCATCAATGTGCAACCTGCTGATGTAAGGCATCCATGCTTAGATGTGGTGATTTTCATCCCATATAAAAAACATTTTGTTGGAAAAGTGCATGAGATTTGGGTCATCCTACAACAACTTATCAAATTTTTCATTTTCAAGGACATAATGTTCATCCCATGTATCAGGGTGTAAAGCAACTTCCTCCTCCTCCCCCTTCTAGTTCATTAGAAATAAGTAAAAAACCTTATTTCCTTTCATGTATCCCATGAAAGCATGCTCCATTTTCAAAATATCAATTGAGAGTAAGCCAAACAATTGGCATGGGAACCATTTCGCACAATGGAACATGCAATTGTGCCTTGCACTTGGGAGTGATCTTGTACTTCTTAAGAATCTCCCCCATGTTGATCTTGGTTTGGTTTTGCACCACCCAAATTGTTTCGTCAAAGAATAATCGATCCTTCTCCACTGTAGTTAAAAACCTTGAGAACTACATGAATGAAAAACCCATTAATTATCGACATCTAAAAACTCTCCTTCTATATTTTTTGTGAGATGCATCTTAAACTAAAGGATGTATTTGAGGTACCTTTAATGTTGAAAGTAGCTTAGAAGTATATACAGACATCTAAACTACATTCGATGGGCCGAGAGTAATTTGGTCATCCTTTTTGCAACTTGATTTGAATTGAAGTACTTTCGACGACATTTCTTTTTACAAGAAGAGGAAGAAGATAAAGAAGATGAAGAAGAAAACAACAATGAGGAAGAATAATAAAAAGATGGGAGACTAGATCTCTAGTAGAAATAAATTAAAAACAATTTTGCCAAGTTATTTTCAACGCCAAGAGTAGCTTGCTGATGGCAAATGAAGCAACACAAGGAGAAGAAGAGAGATGTGGAAGAAAAAGGAAGCCATATATAATTAGGATTTTTTTTCTACAAGGGATGATAATGAAGTAGATGTAGAAGGTGAAGAAGAAGAGGAAGAAGAAGTTGGGCATATGAATATCATTGAACTAATTTTGGTGGTGAAAATAGTTCAGTGGGTTTTTTTCATGCAACAATAGTTGATAAAGAAAAAGATGAAGAAAAAGAAGAAGAAGAGGACAAAAAATGTGGGACAAAAGAACTTGTTGAACTACTCTCGATGCCAAAAGTAGTTCGATAAGTTTTTTTTTTGTAGCAAAAGTTCAAAAATAACAAAAGAAAAAAGAAAAAATAGAAGTGGAAGAGGATTAAGAATGGGTGTTAAAAAGAACTCATTGAGCTACCTTCAGCATTGAGAGTAATTTGACATATATATATTTTTTACAATAGCTATTGAAAAAGAAGAAAAAAAAGGTGAAAAAGAATTCACATACCCTAAACCTTAAACCATAAGAACTTACATTTGTAACCATTCTACAAAATGGTTTTGACCAAGGAGTACAAAAGGTTGCATGTAAAGGAAAGAAGAGCATATGGAAAGGAAAGAGAGTAAAATAAATTTATATATACGCATACTTGAATTAGCTTGCCGTCTATTTTGATAGGACTAAAATAGATAGTGTCGCTATTTTTTTGAGGATTTAGGTATTGGTAAAATGTACAATTCAACAAATACTTGGTGATTAAAAAGTTGAAATCACCATTCTTCTTGTATTTGCTATCCATTGCACATGTAACAATGACAATAACATTGTACATGTCAACATCAACAATTTTATGATTTGCACATGTTTTGGCAACACTCAACTTTTTTGGAATTTAAACCAAAAAACCAAAAAATCATGTTTAGACAAGTTGACATTCTCCACCTTCGCCCAATATCAATAAGACAAACCCAAAGTTTAACACATAATTTAGTTCAAATCTAAGTTCAAATTTAATCTTTGTACTAATGGGTGTTTTGAACTCTCAACAAGAGGGAAAAAAAAGATTTGGATAGTAAATCCACAAAAACAATGGTGACAACTTTAGAAAGAACTAAAAATTTTAGGGTAATTTTTTAGGTAGATGATGAACTTTGTTTGTTGTGACATAAAATTGCAAGTTTTGATACAATTAGGACAAACAAGTTTTACCTTGAAGCACTCAACAACATGGCTTGAGTAATGACTGTCAAGTCCTTTGGTTGGTAAATCCAAAAACAAAATGCTTGGATTGCCAACAAGTTCAATGGTGATTACAAGTTGTACAACTTGCTCTCATGAATTTTCCTTGTTGCCCAATGCATTGATCAACATTTCATGAATTCTCCTTGTTGCCCAATGCATTGATCAACATTTCTGAGACATGATTGATTTGCATAAGCTCCAAACTCTGAAACATTTTCAAACAAAATCCAAAACATTTCAACTAAAGATGGGCTAGGTATATTAGGCAATGATGTATCCATCCACCTTCAACCAAAGCGAAAATGACAATTAGGTTGCATTCTTGTTGTGTTCTTATGAAACAAATGGGTTCTAAGAGAAAGGTCATGAGAACAAGTTTATGTAAAACAAGTATAATTTTTTATTACTTATTTACCTCCTCCACAAAATCCTAGCGTTTCTCAAAGACAAATTTCTTCCCTAGTCGAAAGGTAGCATTGAACTTGATGCTTTTTCATATTATTAAAACAAGTATATATTTTATTACTTACCTCCTCCACAAAATCCTTGCGTTTCTCAAAGACAAATTTCTTCCCTAGTCGAAAGGTAGAATTGAACTTGATGCTTTTTCATATTATTAAAACAAGTATATATTTTTATTACTTACTTCCTCCACAAAATCCTTGCATTTCTCAAACACAAACTTCTTTCCTAGTCACAAAACAACACTAAATTCAATGTTTTTTTTGCATTGTCATGTAGGGTGCATATGAACTAAGATCCTCTACATAACCCTCGACATGTGTAAACGTTTTTTGCAACTTGGGATACCCATTTACCAATGTTTGACCACCAATTTGACCTAAAGGTATTTTTCACCTTACAACAACACCAAATCATTAGCCAAGTTCACAAAAGTCCACAAAGTCCCCAAAATCTAAAGACTGCAAGTCTGCGAGTCCACCTTAGGATAGCCACCACAACAAAAAGATGTACACAAATAGAAAAAGAAGATTAATGTTGTCTCTTTAAAATCTACTCAAACAATCTAGATTTGAAATGAACAAAAGAAATTCAATAATGGATCTAGACATGAATTATAATCAACTGAAATTATTCCTACTTCCAACTGTTGTGAAACAATCATCTGGGAGTTATCTACAAGGCAATTAAGCAAGGTTGTTTTATTCGACTCATAGCTTCCAAGCAAGGCAACCATGTCCTCAGGTTTTCCCCACCCAGAAATTGAGAATTGCTCAGGTTTGCCCAATGGTAGGGATGCATATGTTGTAATTCAGTTCATGCCATGAGAGAATGATGGGAATTGCCAAACATGATAACTTTTGCTTTGCTAAAACCCACTTTTCATCTTTTGCAACCTGATGGTGTTCCATTGTAGCAAAGCTTCATCTACAAAACCAAAAAAGAAAGAAAGAAAAATTGAACCACCCACATTTGTAACAAAAAAAATTTACTCAAATTTCATGACACTTAAAACATTGAATTGGTTGTCATTTTGCATTCAAAAACCTATAACAACATTGTCAACTTTTGTTGATCATCTGATGTCAGTGAAAGAATTGAAGGATTTTGGGTTTAAGGTGGGTGGGAAAGGAAGGTGGTAGGAGGTTTCAATACCTCCAAAAAGGGGTTCCACTTGGGAATGTGTCGCAATTTTGCTAGACAAAAATATGCTCCAACATTGAACAACACAATCCAACCAACCACGCCAACAATACTAAAAGCTATCCAACTATTGTTGGTATAAAATTGACCTCATGCCAAGTAGGCATGGCTGATTGTATTTGTTGGACAACCAACACATTGAGGAAGATTTGTGACCACATTTGGCACCTTGCTACATCAAAGGCTACAAGTTTTGAAATTGAATTCATTGGGCATGAGTATAGTTATAGCCCATTGCAATGGGTCTAGGTAATACGCCCAAATCCAATAATGGCGTACTAGGAAGCGTAGCACCAAAACCCCAACAAACACACTAAAAACTCCTACACCACCATACATACAATTGCAAAATGCCAAAACTACTTAGTGATTTGTAAAATTTATGTTGGAAAATTTAAAAAATCAAAGCATCTTAAAGTCAATTGGCCATAATAGGTCCTCTTCTTCATTTATCCTTGCTCACAAGAGTGGGGGAGTGTTGCATTTTCTTTTAACAAAATGACAGTAGTTCAAAACAAGAAAGATATTTGTTTATTACATTCAAGGCTTATTTGATAAACATGTTTTTTAAAAAATAAGGCTCATTAAAAGTCTTGAAAAATTTATGAATTTTAAATTAAAAATTTGCCAAACAGTTTCGTAGTGATCTATATATATGAAGGTAGATATTGAGATTATCCATTAAAAATTAGGTAGCAAAATAATACCCTCTAGATGAATGTAAGAGGAACCTGACAAAAACAAAGAATAAATTCTTTCCTTGACATAGTTTTTTCCCCAAATGGATGTAGGTTGAGTCAATGCTAAGTCCAACATAGATGAACATGATCAACATATGATATACAAGCTTGGAATCAGTCAAAGTGACAACGAGGTAATACACCCAAAAGTGCCAACCCCATCTTCAAGAGACAATCCTGCCATAAAATACACAATGAGCGTCCATATTGTTGTCTACACAAATTAAAGAAAAAAAGAAACAAAAATCCCACCAACAATCAATACCTTCTTCTCAGATGAATTTCCTGCAAAAATGTAATCACATCCACAATAATCTTCATGCCACCTTATATATTATGACTATAGGGTTTAAATATTGTGGATGAAGATTGGATTAAACATTGGGTGCATGTAAAGAACTTGGATGAAAAAGAGGAATTTGAACATGGGGAAGGAGATATTTGACCCACAAACAAAAGACTCAGTTTAGGGTTTAGGGTTTAGAGAGAAAAAGCGACAAATTCACCTCCAAAAGTGTAAACGGGAAACCCCCTGACAATCTTTGCAAAGAGGTATGATTGAGGGCAATAGAAATGTGCACCCTGTTGCTTGTAGTAAAGAGCACACTTGTCCAAAAGACCTGGTAATTGTCTGAGGTTGATGAATAGAGTCAAATTCAGGAGAGATATGAAGAAAACAGTTTTGAGCAAATTCAAATCCAGCTGGTTCAGGTCGTTGTGCACACAAAAGAAGACTATTCCAGTGTATAGACTCATGATCAAGATCTGCAACCAAGACAGAGCCCCATCAATCAAAAACAGAAAGACACTTAGTACATATATTCACTAGCACCAGCTACTAGCTTGTGCTTGCTTGCTTGCTTGTGCCCCACCCCAATCACAAATGTGAGAAAGAACCAACAAAAGCAATGATACTCTGAAAACATCTACACAAAGAACAATTGTGGAACGGAGTATATGAGTTAGGGTTTAGGGTTTAAGGATCCTTTCCACATTGGGTACACTAATACCCGACTTCAATCCATTAATTTTCTTGTACAAATTTCACATATCCAACTTCAATCCTTTTCTTCTTGTACAGATTTTTTTTTTTGGGTGGTTGTTGATTTCCCATTCTTCCACCAGAGAAGCCGAGTAGCTAGATAAGTCGTAGGCATCAGTTATAAGTACCCACACCCAAGTCATGACATGCTTCCAATAGATAGTGCACTAGTGGGTTGTTAGTAGGGAGAATTCATCATTTTAGACATAAGCACTTGGGACTTTGGGTGTAGTTGCTAAGGACAGGGCTAAGGTGTCCTTAGTAGCATACCTTTTTTGGTGAATTTTTGCCACTTGGTGATGCAAATTTTTTTTAAAGAAAAAAATCATTGGAACTCATACAAAGGATTTATGTGAAAAAAATGTGCCAAAGTCACCAGAGGAAAAAAAAATTCTGAACTCGCCATATTTAGAACAAAAGGTTCCAGCAAGTCACAAAAATATAGCAAGATTTGTAGTTTTTTCTACTTTCCTCTCTGACCTGTAGCCAAATTTGGCTAATTCCTCCCATGGATGATCACCAGTGTAGCTACATCACAAAATTGTAATATATATTTTTTTGAATTTTGAAAAAAAAAAAAAAAAAAAACCCAGTCCTGAGGAATGCTGAAGTGGAATTTATTTATATATGGAGGAGATTGACTGACTTGGAAAGGTCTCTCCAGTTGCAAGTGGACAGGCTTGACAACGTGGTCAGTTGCAGATGCAAGGCCAGCTGCTGTGAGAGAATTGTCCAAGGCACGGTGGTGGTCATGAGTCTTGAAATACTTGAGCACATCACCATTGCCCCCGACCACAACAACTTCATCCCCAGGAGCTATGAGAGAAGTATGATCCATAGAAGGCTCAGCAAGACTGCCCCCTTTTCTCTATCACTCCTGCAACCAGCACAGATGGAACAGCACCACCAGGTCCAGCTACAATTCCGCTTCCATTATTGTTAGCTTGACTTTCTGTAAACCCAAGACCCAATGGCTGCTTGCCCTCCACCCAAAACTGCTGAAGAAGAGGATCATCACTACTACTGTTTACAACTCTGTGAATATCTTGGAACGTTGGAGACAATAGGAAGTTTGCAGCAAATTCCTCAACCATCAGTTTGGGGTAGCCTGGTCATAGGTAATGGGCACCCTTGGGTGTCGTCACCTCCGATAAAAATTCACTAATGCTCAGATTCTTGGGCTTCACATACCTGGACAATAGTTGCCAACAACAACAACAACCCACCAAGTATCAACAACCTACTTACCAACCACGTACCAACAACCCACTAGGTAATAATACTACATTTCATAGTTTTTACAATATGTATGTATGTACACATGTGCCATTTTCTTCTTCTTTTTTCTTGTTGTTTTTTTTTTCCATGTACCAAAGACTCTCAAAATAGGGGAGTGCATCCTGATGGGGTCCTTGAAACATGATTTGACCTTTGTCCAAAACGATGATGCGATCAAACAGCTGAAACACCTCAGAAGAAGGTTGCAAAATTGATCCAACAATTGATGTCTGATGAATCCAACACATATTGCGCAGACTTGTGACCAAATTGAACATCATTGCCTCATCTGCCCCTGGCAAGATTTTCCATAACACAACAATCACCAACACTCATTGAAAAATCATGATAATCCAAGCCTGTCAGGCACAGCACAGGAAAGAAGGCAAAAGAAGAAAGACAAAACCAGGATTTGGGTATATCCCATTTTTTGTTCAAGTACTGAATGAAATCCAAGGGAAATTAAGTTTCTGAGAAGAAATTTTTTAGCTGATATCCAAGGTAATTAATTAGTTTTTAGACAAGAAAAATTTCAGCTGAAATCCCTCCAAGGTACTCAAATTTTTAGAGAAGAAATTTCGTCATAGCAAGTCTTAAATGTGGTAGTGTTGCAAATTGCAAGAAATTGGGTTGAGAGAGTTGAAAAAATTGTGTCACCTTGATTAAGCTGATCAACAAAGTAAACAGCATAAGTGCTGGCAATCATTTCAGCTATGGTCAAGTGATGCTGGTCATTGGTGGTGAGTGATGGTCTCATTGGACTGCCAACAGGTTGTCCAGCAACTCGCTTAAGACCCACCATACTTAGATTCATTTCCAATTTCGGGTCTTGCCCATGCTTGAGAGCTTTGCCCATGAGTTGTTTCAACTCACGGCTATAATGCTTTGCACGATGGGCTTGTGTACAATCCCTAGCAAATTCAAGTGTCTCACGAACGGTAAGAGCAGGCAGGTGGATGTCCTGTGCACTCACCACAGCTGCCAGATGCTGGCATTGTATGTCTCTGCACATTCCTCCCATTGTATGTTACACTGCCCTCCAGTGCAGTACCTGGACTCATTTGCCTTCCTGCTAGCAATTTGGTTAGATTGCTTTTACCGCAACCTGGAGGACCTGAAATCAAAAGTTCCACAACACCAATGAATGGAAAGAAAATTTAAATTTAAAATCAACTACGAAAGCAAAGACTAAATGAAATTTGGGTGGCAAATCTAAACCCTAAACCCAACAAACCCAACATGATGAAAAACCCGAGAAACTTACTTACCCATGATAAGTGTAAGGGTACCAGGTATGCTATAGCCAGTTACATCTTTCAACAGAGCCATCTCCTCAACATGGGATTTAGAGAGAGGAGACTTAACCAACCCTTGCACCTGGTCACAAATCCAGCCCCCGAAACAAGCAAGCAAGGGGGAAGAAAAAAAGAAAAGCCTAAAAAAGAAACTCCATTAAAAAGTTGGACAAAAACAAATAAATGAAGGAAGGGAGAGAAAACTAAAGAGAGCAAGAGAGAGGAGAACAGATGAATAATTTAGCAAATCAGTTCAAGTTAAATGTCCATGAATTTTGACTTTAATGGGTCACTGAAAAACCTAGAATTAGGCACTTGGTTGTGAGTAGGCTACCTTTGAATAACATGGTATATCAAGAATTTTGACCTAAATGGATCACTGAAAAACCTGGAATTAATACACATAATTTAAAGGTAGGTTTATCTTTGTATACATGGTATATTGAGAATTTTGACTTCAATGGGCCACTGAAAAATCTGGCTTAGGTATGTGCTTAATTAAGAGTAGATTTACCTTCGTATACATGGTATTGAGAACTTGGACTTAAATGGGTCACTGAAAATGCTGGACTTATCTGCTTAATAAGAGTAAGCAAACCTGGAATTATATGCTTAATTAAGAGTTTAGGTTACCTTTATATAACATGGTAATATGTATATCGAGAATTTTGACTGAAATGGGTCACTGAAAAACCTGGGATTGTGCACTTTAAGACTAGATTACGTTTGTATAGATGGGTATCAAGAATATCAAGAAAAACCTGGAATTATGCACTTAGTTTGAGAGTCAATTTTTACCTTTGTAAACATGGCGTCGGAACCTGCTTCAACCTTCATTTTTTTGGTCTGTGTCAATCCCTTGAATTTCACAATCTGAGGCAAAATAAACATAACACAGATCATGACAGGTGAAATCTTTAGAAAATTATTCAAACTTGAGATGCAAATGTGCAGCAGCAACAAGATAGAATACAACCCTAACCAGATTTGAAATTTCATGAAACAAGGAAACAACGACGGAAGGGGGACACACAGATCATGCCAGGTGAAATCTTTAGAAATAATTGTTAAAACTTGAGATTCAAATGTTGGTGCAGACAGATGGAAAAAACCCAATTTAACAAGATTTTCAAAGATTCAAACAACTGATAAAATTCAAGGCAAATTTATGTGGTGTGTGGAGAACAATATATAAACACAAACCCACCTGGGGAGGTATTGCAGGTAATAGTGGAGAAACTGCCAACAACCACTTCAATAACCCATCCTTCAATAGCAAATCCATGCCTTGTAGCTCCCTCTCTGCCTCAACTGAGTCAACAGCAGATTGGAACTCACCAAGCTTACTCATGATTCTTTCAGCTTCTTGTACAAGTCCATGTTCCAAGAGTACTTGGTGATACAAACTGACTACATGTATGAGAGAAGCTTGTGGTGCTTCAGCCAAGGTGACAAATAATTCATGAGGTATATCAGCCATCCCATGACTGGCTTCTCCGTCCTTCTCTCTGACAGCGGGACTTAAACCCTCATATTTCACATCCGATGAGACATTGCTTGGCATTTCAAATCTGGGCATAGTAATTCTTGGGCCACACCCTAATCCATACTGTAAGCCATCCTCAGAGGCCTCGGAAAACAGGAATTGGTCACCATCTCTTTCACCTGGATCACTTGAGAGACCTTGAAATAGTTCCCCAAGGGAGGAAATTTGTTTTACAAATTGAAAAATGGAAAGCATGATGGTAATTTTTTTAAGCACCTCTAGAGACGTGGGATCAGTTGCATATGGAAATTTAGGGCAGATAAAGATGTAGTGGAATTTTCAAAACTGGAAGTTTGTAGTAAAATTCTTCTTCTTCTTCTTACCTGTGCTATGTTGAACGGCACCTTGTGTTGAGCCTTCTGTATCGCCATTGCTTTCATATGACTGTCTCCTCGCAGACTGACTTCTCTCTAGGAAGTGGAAAGATGGTGTCTGTGATGGTGTTGTTTGTTGGGAGGATGATGGTTGCTGCCATAATGATGCAGCCCTCCTCAAGTTACGCAGATCATGAGCATAATCTTGCCATTCATCCAAACCCTCTTGCAGCAGCAGTTGTGGGTCAAAGGAGATTGGGTCAACTGGAGCAGCAGCTGCTGAAGAAAGTGGCAAGGGCTGAATTCTTCATGATGAACTAGATGATCTTCTCTGTACTGCTGGACCAGTTCCACCACCACCCATTCTGCCAGATCCAGCCATTCCATCTCTGGTAATCTCTTGATGCTGCACCACCACCCCGGCTGCATCACCGGCCAAGTTACTTGTTGATCTGCTCACATTGGTGCCTCCTGTAGCAGTGGCTACTGAGCTCGGGACTCGGGCTGGCGCAGGCCTTACTTCATCACCACCACCTGCCTCTCTAGTAAAGCCTGCATCTGAGCTCTCACTCTCTGTCATGGTGGTGTCAACTGATCTACCTCTTCCAGAAGCTGCACTAGTGCTATTGCTAGTTGCTCACAAGCAGCTGCCCCACCTGGAGCTTAAGAATACATCACTACAACCTCCTCCTGCCACAGATCACAAATCAGGTGATCAATTTTCTTTGATCAGAAAAAAAATAAAAATCAATTACTTCCACAAATCCAAAGCCTAACAAGCTTACAACTGTGTAAACACTTCAAAGGGTAAAATGAGTTGCAGTTGAAGAAGCCCATTGCAGCAGTGTTCATGTCCACTCGCTTCCTAACCCTTCCTCCCTCAACAGC